>Ga0247813_10000077_pt1 | contig 135296 bp, 94 predicted proteins | sample UWRJL169409C1_FD_180719 | JGI IMG/M metagenome (GOLD analysis project Ga0247813, IMG submission 180719) | Plant litter microbial communities from Arlington Agricultural Research Station in Wisconsin, United States - UWRJ-L169-409C-1 | ecosystem: Environmental > Terrestrial > Plant litter >...
CGTGGCCAGTTTTCAACAGGAACGATAAGTTCAGCAGGCGAGACAATCTGTTATGGTGGAAATCCTGCTGCCATCGGGATTACTACAGCTGCTTCAGGCGGAAACGGTGTCTTTACATATAAATGGCAGGCAAACGGAGTTGACATTCCAAGTTCGAATGTAGCATCGTATGATCCTCCTACAGGACTTACAGCAAATACTACTTATACAAGATATGTCAATGACGGAACGTGCAACACTTTACCGACAATTTCATCGGGAAGCTGGACAGTAACAGTAAACCCCCTTCCAACAGTTTTACCAATAACAGGCGGTTCAACTTCTATATGTTCAGGTTCAAATACACCCGCATTTACAAATGCAACGGCAGGAGGACTTTGGTCTATAGTAAATGGTACAGGAACTGCAACTATTGCAGTAACAGGAATAGTAACCGGAGTTACAGCAGGAGATGTAACCGTTGTGTATACAGTTACAGATGGTAATACGTGTTCAAATAAAGCAACAATTGCTTTAACAATCGATCCAAACCATGCAGCACCAATAGCAGGACTACCATCGAGAGTAACATGTACAGTCGGAGCTTTTGTATCAATAAGTAATTTGCCTGCTTCAGGAACTTTATTACAAAATGATGGAACGAATACAATTTCAATTCCAATAACAGGAACTACAACAATTGTTACAGGTTTAGCACCGGGTACTTATAAATTTGCAGTAGATAACGGTTGTACAATTACCTATTCTTCAGATGTTGTGATACAAGAAAATACATGGAATGGCTCAACATGGTCTTATGGTATACCACCTACAGCAAATGATTTAGTCAATTTTGCAAGTAATTATCCAATAAATGCTGATGTAACCTATTGTTCGGTTCGAGTAAGCAATGGGGCAGCGGTTACAGTTAAAACTGGAACAACTTTAACTGTGATTAATGGAGTACATGTTGATTCAGGTACTTTAACCTTTGAAAACAGTGCAAGTTTATTACAAACTACAACTAGTACAAGTTTGAATACCGGAGCAATCAACTACAAACGTAAGAGTGTTGATATTCGTCTGGCAGACTATGTATACTGGTCATCACCGGTTAAGAATTTTCCCGTAGGATCAGTTTCACCATCGACTAGCGAAAAATACTTATTTAGCAACAATGGTAAAAATTGGGTAAATGAAAAGAAAATAAATATGATGAAGCCGGGAATAGGCTATATTGTACGCGGACCGGATAATATTACTAATGATACCAGAGTGGCATTTACGGCAACTTTTACAGGTATACCTAATAATGGTAATATTGATGGAGAAACCGTTAAAAAAGATCAATTTCACCTAGTGGGAAATCCTTATCCTTCAGCCTTAGATGCTGACAAATTTATAGATGGCAATCGTTCTATATTGGAAGGAACTCTTTACTTCTGGACACATAACACACCTGTTGTTTTAGGAGGTGCTTATGAATATTCATCAGATGATTACGCTACTTATAATTTAAGCGGAGGTGCAGGAACAGGAGCAGGCTCAGCTGCACCTTCAGGCGACGATGATGACGAGACTTCTGATGACAACAATAATGAAGGTGTTCCCAGCGGTTACATAGCTGCAGGACAATCTTTCTTTGCGGGAATTGCCGATAATGGACAAATCAAATTTGATAATGAGATGCGTGGTGAGATAGGTAGTGATAACAGTCAGTTCTTCAAACCAGGAAAGGCGGCTAAAACCACTGCTCGCGAAAAACACCGTGTTTGGTTGAATATGACGAATGCAAAAGGCGCTTTCAAGCAAATTTTGGTAGGTTATATCCAAGGGGCTTCAAACAGCTACGAAAGATTTTATGATGGTACTACTTTGGATGGAAATAAATATGTTGATTTTTATAGTGTAAATGATGGAAACAACCTTGTAATTCAAGGCCGTGGTCTGCCATTTGCAGATACCGATACAGTAGCTTTAGGTTACCGCTCTACACTTGTGGGAGATTTTACTATTGGAATCGATCACGCAGATGGAAACATGAATACGCAACCTATTTATTTAGAAGATAAAAAAACAGGAACCATTCATGATTTACGCAAAAGTAACTACACCTTTACAACAGAAAAAGGAACTTTTGCAGATCGTTTAGTATTGCGTTATACGAATAAAACTTTGGGAACTGGTGATTTTGAAAACATCGAAAATGGACTTTTGGTTTCTGTAAAAGATAAAACGGTTAAAATCCTTTCTTCAAAAGAAAATTTAAAAGAAGTTACCATTTTTGATGTATCGGGTAAATTGCTTTACAACAAAAAGAAAGTGAGCAGTACTGAATTGCAAATTGCAAATTTACAATCGGCTAATCAGGTTTTACTAGTAAAAGTAACTTTAGAAAACGGCTTTGAAACCACTAAAAAGATTATTTTTAATTAAGTAATTGTTTAAAATTTTCAAATAAAGCAGAAGCTATTCTGCTCCATTATAAAAGAATCCATTTGTCTGACTGATAAATGGATTCTTTTTTATAAAATATCACCAAAAGTGGGTATTGTCAATTAGAAAAAGGGTTTGTAGTTTGGGTTAATTTTTTACAATTTGTATTAACCTTAATCTTTTGATTTTGACTAAAAATTTAATTTACTCTTTTATTATAATTGTTTTCTTTGGAAATTGGATGGTTCACGCACAACAAGGAAAGGTCGATGTTACGTTTAATACTATTGATGATGGCTCGATAGGTGATGGTTTTGATAATGCGGTCCGGACTTTGAGTTTACAGGGAGACCAAAATTTAATTGTGGGTGGCGATTACTTAAATTTAAACGGGCATTCCTCGCCCTATTTGACAAGACTAAAACCGGATGGCACAATTGATGAAGATTTTAACATCGGGTCCGGTTTCAACGGAAAAGTTTATGCTACCTATATCCAGCCGGATGGAAAAATAATTGTAGGCGGAAATTTTACTACCTATAGTGGTGTTACTGTGGGAAGGCTTGTGCGATTAAATACAAATGGTTCGTTAGATCAAACTTTCAATACATCAATTGGCGCAACGACCGGAATTATTTACGAAATTACCGCACAACCAAATGGCAGTATTATAATTGTTGGAAGTTTTACCAAATACAATAATGTTACTGCAAACAGAATTGCCAGACTCCTGCCGGATGGTTCTTTAGATATTTCGTTTATGAGTGGCTCCGGTGCGCCGGTAACAATCAATAAGATAAAAGTTTTATCGGATGGAAAAATTTTAATTTCTGGAAATTTTACTGTTTTTAACGGAATTCAGATCAACAGAATGGTGCGTTTAAATGGTAACGGAGAAGTAGATGCTACTTTTAATACAGGTTTGGGTTTTGATGATGATGTAAATGCGATGGCTGTGCAGCCTGACGGAAAAATTATTGTGGGAGGAAAGTTTACCTCTTATGATGGAATTGCGGCCAGCAGAATTATTCGGTTAAATAAAAATGGAACAATCGACGATAGTTTTTTGACTGGTTCAGGTTTCAGTGCTGGTGCGGTTCAGGCAATTAAGGTAGATCCTTCTGGGAATATAATGGCAGCAGGATCTTTTACAGGTAATTACAACGGGGTTTCGGTAAACCGGGTTTGTTTTTTGAATTCAATTGGAATACTTAAAAATGATATTGATTTTGGCTCGGGCCCGGCATCAGCATCTGTTTTAGCTTTAGAAAATGATGCTGAAGGATCTTGGTATATTGGAGGTACCTTTTCCGTTTTTGATGGTTTAAACCAGGGGAGACTGGCGAAAATTAATTCCGAAGGCGAATACGATACAGCTTATCTTTCTGCCGGAATCGGATTTGAAAATTCGGTTTATAAAATACTTCCTTTGGAAAATGGTAAGGCAATGGTGATGGGAAATTTTAAAAAGTTTAATGGCACTTTAGCTCCCAGAATTGCACGTCTTTTAGAAGACGGATCTTCAGACGCCAGTTTTAATACTGAAAAATCAGGCGCTAATAATCTAATTAAAACTGCGGCAAATCAGTTGGATGGGAAAATTATTTTAGGCGGAAATTTTACAAAATACAATGACACCGACTGCAATCGAATCGTCAGGATTTCGCCCGATGGCTCAGTTGATCCAACATTTAATTTTGGTACGGGATTCAATAGTCAGATTTATGCTTTGGCCCTGCAGCCTGAAGGTAAAATAATTGCAGCAGGGAATTTCACTAAATATAATGATGGGGCGGTGGGCCGAATAGTAAGGTTATTGCCCGATGGACAAAGAGATACTAGTTTTAATACAGGCTTGGGCGCAGACGCTGTTATTGAGGCTATTTTAATTCAGTCTGATGGGAAAATTATCGTTGCGGGTCATTTCAATACTTTTGATGGAAATTCTTTCCCTCGTTTAGTTCGATTAAATACTAATGGAAGTATTGATACAAGTTTTAACATCGGAACTGGATTTGACAAATATGTATACGCCCTGGCACTTCAATCCAATCAAAAAATAGTGATTGGAGGTTCTTTTTTGATGTTCAATGGAGTAACGCAAAAAAGAATTCTCAGATTAAATACAGACGGTAGCTTAGACACAACCTTTAACTCAGGAATTGGTTTTAGCAAGGGAGATGTTCGAAGTATATTGGTACAGCCAGACGATCGGATTTTGGTTGGAGGTACTTTTTCAGGAACTTATAAAAATGTCGCTTCTTTAAGATTGCTAAGACTTCACAAGTCGGGAGATTTTGATGAATCATTTGATGCACGTCTCAACAATAAATTGCTTGCAATGACTTTTACCTCAGATTTCAGACTTATGATTGGCGGTGATTTTAATTCAGTTTCAGGAAGTGCTAAACACCGAATTGCAAGACTAAAACTTTGTCTGGATACCACAATTTGGGATGGTGGATCATGGTCGAAGGGTTTTCCATCAGGAGGAAAAGAAGTCATTTTTAAAGAAGATTATCCTTCATTGACAACAGCCAATATTTGCAGCTGCAGTATTAACGAAGGAAAGAAAGTAACCTTGTTAAAAGAAAATACCTTAGGAATTGAATTTGACTATTCAGGATTAGGCAGTTTGATTTTAGAAAACGCTGCGGGACTTTATCAGTCGGATAATGATATCATAAATACGGGTATTATTAATCTTAAAAGAGATTCGTCGCCAATTGTAAAGCTCGATTATACTTATTGGTCCTCTCCGGTTGCGAATCAAAAATTGCTTGATGTTTCGCCCAATACACCTTCAGATAAATATTTTTCATATGATTATATGGTGAAAAATTGGAAGCATGAAAGTCCATCAAATCATATGATTGCAGGAAAAGGATATATTATTCAGGGACCGAAGACGTTTTCTTCAACAACATCTTCAAAATACGAAGCTACTTTTAAAGGCATTCCAAACAACGGAAGAGTGGAAGTTAGCATAGGCGGCTCTGACAGTTTTAGCTTAATTGGAAATCCCTATCCATCAACACTCAATGCCGATATTTTTTTGAAAAGTAATGCAGCACAAATCAAAGGAACACTTTATTTCTGGACACATAATACTCCAATCACAAAAGGGCAATATGCATCTGACGATTATGCGGTTTATAATTTGCTTGGCGGTGTTGGTACAAGAGGAGCACTGGCATCTGGGGTTAATGAAACTATTCCGGATGAAAAGATAGCTTCTGGGCAAGCTTTTTTTGTTTCAGGTAAAACTTCCGGAACAGTTGAATTTAATAATATGATGCGAATGGCGGAGAAAAACACGACTTTTTTCAAGCCAGCAAAAGTGCAAAATGATGACGCTCAGATCAAAGTTGAAAAACACCGTATTTGGCTCAATCTTAAAAATTCAGAAGGTATTTTTAAACAAATTTTGCTGGGATATATTGAAGGCGCATCAAATTCTTATGATACAGATTTTGATGCAGAATCTTTTAATGGTAACCAATTTGTCGATTTTTATAGCATTGCAGAAAATAAAGAATTGGTGATTCAAGGCAGAGCTTTGCCTTTTGTTGAAAGTGATTCCGTAGTTCTTGGTTATTCATCAACTATCAGCGGGGAGTTTAATTTGAGCATTGATCATCTAGATGGTTTGTTTTCTAATCTTGATGTTTTTATAGAAGATAAAAATTTAAAAAGCACGCACAATTTAAAGGATGGTCCTTATTTATTTCAAACGCAAAAAGGGACTTATAATGATCGTTTTGCTTTAAAGTTTACGAATGTTCAATTAGGTACAGATGATTTTGAAAAGGATAAAAAAGAACTTTTGGTTTCGGTAAGAGATAAAAATATCAGCGTGTTTTCAACGAAAGAATTTATTAGTGAAGTGGACATTTTTGATGTGTCAGGTAAACGTCTATTTGTTAAAGAGAAAATCGATGCCAGAGAATTGCAAATATCAAATTTGCAGTCCCGAAATCAAATCCTGTTAATAATGACAACTTTAAAAAATGGTTATAAAACCACAAAAAAAATTCTATTTTAAAACTGGTTTTTTTATAAAAAAGGTAAATCCATTTATCGATAAGGTAAGTGGATTTTTTTGCACTATTTTTTTTCTTGAAATGAATTTTCACGACGTTTTTGATTTCATTTTTTGACTCAAAAATTCAAAATGAAGCAAAATTTCACCTTAAATGACAGTCAGCCTGTTTTTTTTGTTCAGACGACTAACCTCTTTCAAATGATGAACTACATAAAAAAAAATCATTTATGCGAAATTACTTAAAAATACTAATTTTATACTATATAAAAAGCTGTTTTTTAGATAGTTATGTAAAATTTTGTAAATTGTTATATCTTATTTGTATAGTATTTTAAGCCTGTAAATATTAGTTAAGTCATCTTCAGAATCATTCGGTCATAAGCCATTACGAAATACTTTTTAGGATTCCCAAGTCTATTTAAAAGATATTGATTTATTAAAATTTAGATACCACTTTAAGGAAAGAAAAGTACTTTTTTATTATCCCTATTTTGATTCGTTTCAGGACAAATTTCATGTGTTCTCGTTTCATTTTTTCGGTATTTAAATTATAAAAATAAGTTTCATTGAGTTTGAATCTAATTTTCTAATGATTTAAAATACTGTAGTATGAAAAAATCTTTACTCATTTTGATGGTTTGTGTGCCATTTTTTCTTTATGCTCAAACGACAACAACATTTTCATTCGCAGGTAATCAGACATTTGTTGCTCCTGCAGGCGTAACTTCTATTACAGTTCAGGCTTGGGGTGCCGGTGGTGCCGGAGGAGGTACAACTGATCCTGGTTTTAATGCCACACGAGGTGGAGCTGGTGGTGGTGGTGGTGCATTTGCCAGCGCAACATTTAATATAACTCCAGGGCAGACGATGCAGGTTGTAGTTGGAAAAGGTGGTGCCGGAAGTGTTGGAAATGGTGCTAATGGTGGGTTTTCCAGAATTACAGAATACGCCGCGCAAATTTCTGCTGCAGGAGGAACAGGAGGGGCAAGAAATAATGCAGGAGGTACACCTGTCAGAGGTTTTGGGGGAACTGTTGCAGCATCTGTTGGAACTGCGCCAAGCCCTATTGCAGGAGCAGATGGTACAAATGGCGCAACGGGTCTTGGTATTAGTTCCGGAGCAGGAGGAAATGCAGCAAATGGAGGAGGTGCGGGTGGAGCGGGTAATGATGATATTTTTGTAAGTATTGATGGTATCGCTGGTATTGCCCCGGGTGGTGGTGGTGGTGGTTCAAGATCAGTTGCTTTTGGAGGTAATCAAATTGGTGGAGCAGGAGGAGATGGAAAAGTAATTATTTCTTATGATTGTCCTAACCCTTCTTATAGCTTGACAAATACAACTGCTTCAGCGGTGAATGTTTGTTCAGGCAGTTCCTCAGAAATTACATTAACAGGAAACCTGCCTATCGGATTATATGCTGTTTCCTACGAAATACAGGGAGTAGCGCAAACTCCAGCTTCCATGAATGTTACCACAGCAGGAACAGGAAGTTTTATAGCTAGCGGTTTTACTGCTGTAGGTACTAAGTTTATTAAAATTACAGGTTTATCATCAGGTTCTAGTGCTATTGCATCTGAAAATTGTAATTCAGCTATAACTACTTTTAATACAGCTTCTGTGATTGTAAATTCTTCCGGAACTGCTCCTGTAGCAACAGCAGTAACAGGAGCAACCTGTACACAAATTACAGCAAATTGGCAAGCGGTTTCAGGAGCAGTTTATTATGAATTTGATTTGTCTACAGATAGTGCTTTTGGGTCTTCTGTGGCAGGTTATAGTGCTCTAAATGTCGGTAATGTAGCATCTCTTACTATTACTGGGTTAACCAATACAACTTACTATTACAGAGTAAGAGCCTTTAATGGCACTTGCTCTAGTGCTAATTCTAATACTATCACTCATGCTAATCCAACTACTCCATTAGCACCAACAACAAATACGAACGGTGTTGCAACCTGTTCACAAATAACAGTCAATTGGACAGCGGTTACTGGAGCTACGACTTACTTTATTGACGTATCGACAATTACAGGAGCGAATTTTAATACTGGTATATTGCCTGCGTACAGTAATTTAAATGTTGGTAATGTAGTAACTAAAGATATTACGGGTTTAAACGCAAATGGAACTTATTATTATAGAGTAAGAGCGTCCAATAATTGTGGTACAGGACCTAGTTCTAATATCCGTAATATAGCGACTTTAACGGTAGTGAATGGTACACCTACTATACCAAATATAAATACATTTACTGTAACTAATCTCACATGTTCACAATTTACTGCAAATTGGGGTTCTTCTACTAGAGCATCAAGTTATAGTATTGAGGTTTCAAGATCAAGTACTGCTTTTGACGCCAATAGACTTCCGGCTTATACTAATTTAAATGTTGGGAATGTTACATCATTTGACGTTGTGGGATTATTAGCAGATACACCATATCATTATAGAATTAAGGCTATAAATAATTGTGGTACTACCAATGCTTCAGGTATAATAAGCACTAGAACTACAACCGGAGGAGCAGGAACACCACCTATCCCAGTAGCCACAGCTGGTTCAGGGCAAAATTGCTCGCAAATAACAGCAAATTGGAATGCCGCTACTCTTGCAACTAGTTACCTTATTGACGTTTCAACATCAGGAACGGATTTTAATGCCAATATACTTCCGGCCTATAATAACCTAAATGTTGGTAATGTACTCACCAAGAATATTACAGGTTTAGCAGTTAATACCAATTATTATTATAGAATACGTGCGATGAATAATTGCGGGACTAGTGCGAGTTCTAATGTAATAACATATAACACAATACCAACTCCGGGAACTCCTACAATAACTGCGACTCCTGCAGGACTTTCACCTTTAAGCATTTGCCAGACAGATGGTGTCAAGCTTACCTCTAGTGCTGCTTCGGGCAATGTTTGGTCAACTGGCGAAACAACTCAGGATATATTTGTCACATCGGCAGGAACTTTTACAGTAAAAGTGGATAATGGTGGAGGATGTAGTAGTAATACTTCACTTCCGTTTACAGTTAATATAGATGGTTTGCCAACCGCTGTCGCTGGAGGTTTACAAACTATTTGTTCTAATCAAGCGACGACAGTTTTAGGAGCTTCGGCATCTAACGGGACTATTAATTGGACAGTTAGTGGTGGAGGAACATTAAATAACTATTCTATAATTAATCCTATATATACTCCTTCTTTAGGTGGTCCCGGAAGAACGGTTGTCTTAACATTGACAGTCACAAGCAATAATAGTTGCACTCCACAAATTGCAACAGCAAAACAGACAATAAATATTCAGGCTGCACCCACAGTTTTGGTATCCGGTTCACAGGAGATTTGCTCTAGCGGGTCGGCCACTATTGGAGCGGGTGAAGTAACAGCCGCTGATGGAACTCTTTTATGGACACATGATGGAACTGGTTCTCTGACTAATGCAACAACATTAACGCCTACTTATACTGCAGCTCCCGGAGATGCCGGTAAACAGGTTGACTTAACCTTGACAGTCACTGCTTCACCGACTTGTTCAACCCCTTACAGAGTAAGGGGAGTTTATCCTGTATTTGTTTTAGCAAATAATACTTTTACTGCAGCTTCTTCTTCACCAATACTATGTATAAATACTTTAATGAATACTATTACACATACCACTACAATTGCTAGTGGAATTGGAACTCCAGTAAATTTACCAGCAGGAGTTTCGGCAAGTTGGGCATCAAATACAATTACAATAAGTGGAACACCTACAGAAGCTGGCACATTTGCGTATAGTATTCCGCTAACAGGAGGTTGCGGACCCGGTATTAATGCAATTGGAACAATAGTCGTGAATTTAAATGAAGCTGGAGCAGCATCTGCAACACCAATTGTTTGTAACCTTACGGCGATGACAGCTATTACACATGCAACAACAGGTGCAACAGGAATTGACACTCCAACAAATTTACCACCTGGAGTTATGGCGGCCTGGGCAGCTGATGTTATTACAATAAGCGGAACACCAACATCGACAGGTACATTCAATTACAATATTCCCTTAACAGGAGGATGCGGAACTGCAAACGCAACCGGAACAATAACAGTAAATCCATTGGCAGTTACACCAATGTTGGGTACAATTATTCAGCCAACTTGCGTTAATTCAACAGGAAGCGTAGAATTAACTGGACTAGTATCTGGTTCGGCTCTGCAAATTATACAAGATGGACCAGCGCCACGTACCATTCCTGTTGCAATTTCAGGCTCTACTTATGAAATTGCCAATTTGGCTCCGGGAACCTATACTTTTGCTATACAAGAGGGTGTAAATTGTCCTTCATTACCATCAGTTACTGTCGAAATAAAAGCACCTATTACGAATGTTTGGAACAGCACCACTGGATGGTCAACTGGAGCTGATCCTATATTCTCAGACAGTATAGAATTTGCAGATAATTATACATCAACTGGCAATTTAAGCGCTTGTTCCTGTAAAGTTAATGCGGGAAAAGCAGTGATTATTAAGAAGGGGCATACCTTAACAATCGAAAATGGAGTTGTGGTAGAGTCGGGTGCAAACGGGACACTTACTTTCGAAAACAACGCTAGTTTAGTTCAGATAAACAATGTTCTCAATACAGGAAATATTATTTATAACAGAAATAGCGTTCCTATCCGTCAGGCCGATTATGTCTATTGGTCATCTCCTGTAAGCGGACAAACACTAGCAGGAGTTTCACCTTTAACAAAAGCAGACAAATATCACAGTTATGATGGAACAAAATGGGTAAATATTTCTAAAAATACAGTGATGACCGTTGGAAAAGGTTATATAATCCGAGGCCCGGAAAATTTTTCAAATACAGTTAGAGGAGCATTTTCCGCATCTTTTATCGGTATTCCTAATAATGGAGATATTAATGGTGAAGCAGTAATATTAAATCGATTTTACTTAATCGGAAATCCATATCCTTCTGCTTTGGATGCCGATGAATTTATTTTGGAAAATGAGGTTTTAGAAGGAACGCTTTATTTCTGGACTCATAATACTCCTGTGGTTCTAGGTGGTGCTTATGAATATGCATCAGATGATTACGCTTCTTATAATTTAACCGGTGGTGTAAGAACTGCTATCGTAGCAGAATCCGGAGATGATGATGTAGATAATAATAAAAGTATTCCAACGGGTAAAATTGGTGCAGGTCAATCCTTTTTCGCTGAGGTGACGAGTTCGGGTACAATTGTGTTTAATAATTTAATGAGAAAAGGTGGTATTGATAACACCCAGTTCTTTAAACCAGCAAAAGCTAGTCAAACAACTATACTTCAAAAAAACCGGTTATGGCTAAATATGACTAATAACGGTGGTGCTTTCAAACAAACGATGATTGGTTATATTGAAGGCGCAACAAATGAAATTGACAAAAGGTTTGATGGCACTAGTTTTGACGGAAACCAATATCTGGATTTTTATAGTGTAAATAATGGTAGTAATTTAGTAATTCAGGGACGCGCATTGCCTTTTGCAGATACTGATTTTGTTCCTCTTGGATATCGTACGAAAATTTCCGGCGAATTTACAATTTCAATCGAACAGGCAGATGGTAACCTGGCTCATCAGGCAGTTTATTTAGAAGATAAAAAAACGGGTGGTATTTATGATTTGCGTTCTGGTAATTATAAATTTACAACTGAGGCTGGAATTTTTGCGGACCGCTTTGTATTAAGATATACTAATAAAACATTGGGCACAGTTGATGTTAAGCAAGTTGAACAGGCCGTATTGGTTTCAGTAAAAGATAAAGTCATCAAAGTAACGTCAACTAATGAAAGTATCAGCGGAATATCAATTTTTGATGTTACTGGAAAACTTCTTTATACAAAAAATAAGATAGGTGCTGCAGAGTTAACAATATCTAATTTGCAATCAGGTAATCAGGTATTATTAGTCAAAACAATTTTAGAAAGCAATCATACCAACACTACAAAAATTATTTTCTAAAAGAATACACCCATAAAAGTTAAAAACCATTCCTCAAAAGGGAATGGTTTTTTTATATTTCTACTGTACATAATTAATTTTTATTTGGAGACAGAAATGTTAAAATGTTGATTTTCAAGTTAAAATTTCAAATCAATTGTAGAAAAAATCGTACCTTGTTGTTGTTTTGATCCGATAAACAACATAAAAGCCCGTTAAACTACATTTTTTCAAGGATTTCATACTTCAAAAACTAAACTTTATTTTAGTTTTTATCTGCCTAAAGACTGATTGTAAAATTTAAATACTTCATTTAATAAGCGAAAGGGACTTTAAATTCTTCTTGTATTTTGTCTCTGTTGCAGGGTGTTTTTTGCATTTCTGTTTCACTATGAGGTATTTAAAAAATTTTAAAATGATTCATTTGAGTTGAATCTGATTTTTTAATTATTTAAACGTCACGGTATGAAAAATTATTTACTTAACACGTCGATTTTTTTTCAGTTTTGGATAGCTTCATTTCTTTTTTCAAAAGAGAATGAAAAAAGAGTTTTGGTTACCAAGCTAAAGTTAATTGTAGTACTATCGTTTAGTTCTGCTTCTTTATTTGCACAGCCTCCACATACTTATTCTTCAGATAATACTTTGCTTGTTCCAGCAGGAGTTACTTCGATGGATGTTGAAGCCTGGGGTGCGGGCGGCGGCGGCGGTGACGCAAGTGGAGCTACTGTAGACGGAAGAAGTGGCGGCGGCGGCGGCGGGGGTGCCTATGTTAAAGGCCAAATTACAGTCGTGCCTGGAACAACATTAAATATTAAAGTGCCTGGAATTTCTGCTAGTGGAGTTAACGGAGGAAATGCGACTATTTTAGGATTCCAAAGCATCTTTTTTGCAGCTGGTGGAAAAGCAGGTACAGCAAACAATTCTGGAGGAACCCCTGCGGGAGGTAAAGGTGGCTTGGACACGGCTTCATTTGGTTCTATTAAAAAAACTTCTGGTGTAGATGGAGGTTCTGGCAGTACTGGTCTTATTGGATTGTTGCAAGGTTCTGGTGCTGGAGGTAAAGGTGGTGATGCCGGAGGTGGTGCCGGAGGCGCTGGTATTACGAGTATCGTTTTAGGGAATACTTCCGGAAAACCTGGCTCGCCTCCAGGCGGTGGCGGGAGTGGTGCAATGAATTCGATATCTTTATTAGGTATACTAGGAGGACCTCAGGTTGGCGGAACTGGTGCTGCTGGACAGGTAAATGTAAATTATACTTGTCCATCTTATGGAATTAGTGGAGTTTCGGCATCGCCTGTTTGCAGTTCTTCAGGAAATACAACTATAACACTTGCGTCATCTCCGGCTTCTTTGCCAGTTGGAGTTTATACAGTTACTTACAATTTAACGAGTCCTGCAAGTACTGGATTGACAATTACAATGAATGTGTTAACGGCCGGCTCAGGTAGTTTTGAGCTATCTGGATTTAGCACGGCCGGAACAAGAAATATTTCAATTACTAAATTGACATCTGGAGCTTGTTTTGCGGATATCTCTTCTAATAATACTGCAAGCATTGTTGTTTCTTCTCCATCAGTTGGGGGAACGGTTGGTGGAGGAACAACTATTTGCAGCGGTTCGGCAAGCGGTGTTTTAACTTTAACCGGAAATACGGGAACGGTTTTAAATTGGGAATCAGCAGTAGCCCCTTTTACTACCTGGACTCCTTTTTCAAATACAACAACAACTTATACTTCTGGAGTGTTAACACAGACAACACATTTTAGAGCCGTTGTACAAAACGGGGGTTGTTCTTCTACAACTTCTACTCCCACAACTGTCACGGTTACACCGAGGCCAATTCCAACTTTTTCTGCTCAGCCGCCAGCCACTGTTTGTGTTAATACAGATGTTACCTATACCACACAAAGTGGACAGGCTAATTATATTTGGACGATTCCCGGAATTGCAGGCATAGATTACACTATTATTTCTGGTGGAATCACAGCAACAGATTCTTCAGTAACCTTACATTGGATAAGTGAAGGGAATAAAACAGTTACAGTAAGTTATTCCTCAAATGGCTGTGCAGCTGTTATAAATGCAAGCAACACAACATCCGTAACAAAAACCGAACGGGGAGTTGTGAATGGGGGCTTACATATTTGCAGCGGAAGCACAAGTCCGCTATTAACTTTACATAGTTATAATGGCACGATTGTAAGATGGGAATATGCTGAGGCTATACCGTATGTATGGCAGCCTATAAACAATACTGCTAATACTTATCAGCCAGGAATATTGACTACAAGTACCAGTTATAGAGCTGTAGTGAAAAATGGAACTTGTCCCGAAGAATTTGCAATTGAAACCCGAATAGATGTTGATCCAAAACCATTAATACCAACTTTGGGAACAATTGTTCAGCCTACCTGTATAAATCCAACCGGGAGTATTGAATTAAATGGTTTATTGGCAACTAATTGGACAATCACCCAAAACGGAACATTTCCACGACTTTATTCAGCATCGGGAGCTAATTTTACAATTTCAAATTTGGCTCCGGGAACATATTCTTTTACAATACATGAAAATTCAAGTTGTCCATCACCACCAACCATTACTGTTGAAATTCAGGCGCCAATCACGAATATTTGGAATGGGGCATGGTCAGAAGGGACTCCACTAAATACGGAAAGTATTGAGTTTGCAGCGGACTATGAATCGGATGGAAATCTGGAAGGGTGCTCCTGTAAAGTAAATGCCGGAAAAAAAGTAACTATTAATTCAGGTCATACCTTAACTATTGAAAATGAAGTTGTGGTGGAGTCGGGTGCAAACGCCACACTTACTTTCGAAAATAACGCGAGTTTAGTTCAGAAAAATAATGTTCCTAATACCGGAAATATTATTTATTACAGAAATAGCATGCCTATCCGTCAGGCCGATTATGTGTATTGGTCATCTCCCGTAAGCGGGCAAACACTTGCAGGCGTATCACCTTTAACGAAAGCAGACAAATATTACAGTTATGATGGAACAAGATGGGTCAATGCTTCTATAAATGATGTAATGACTGTTGGAAAAGGTTATATAATCCGAGGTCCGGAAACTTTTTCAAATACCGATAGAGGAGCATTTTCTGCATCTTTTACCGGCATTCCTAATAATGGTGATATTAATGGTGAAGCAGTAATAGTAAACCGATTTTACCTAATCGGGAACCCATATCCTTCTGCTTTGGATGCTGATGATTTTATTTTAGCAAATAATGTTTTAGAAGGTACCCTTTATTTCTGGACTCATAATACTCCTGTGGTTCTTGGTGGCGCTTATGAATATGCATCAGATGATTATGCATCTTATAATTTGACTGGCGGCGTGAGAACCGCTTTTGCTGCAGATTCCGGCGATGATGATGATGATGATAATAATGACGACATTCCAACGGGTAAAATTGGTGCGGGTCAATCCTTTTTTGCTGAAGTCACGAGTTCGGGAACAATTGTGTTTACTAATTTGATGAGGGAAGGTGGTACTGCTAACAGCCAGTTTTTTAAGCCAGGAAAAAACTCAAAATCAACCGGAATTGAAAAACACCGTGTATGGCTAAATATGACTAATGACAGTGGTGCTTTTAAACAAACTATGATTGGGTATGTTGAAGGCGCAACAAATGAAATTGACAAAAGGTTTGATGGCGCTAGTTTTGACGGAAACAAATACCTTGATTTTTATAGCATAAATGACGGTAGTAATTTAGTAATTCAAGGGCGTGCATTGCCTTTTGCAGATACTGATTTCGTTCCTCTTGGATATCGCACGACAATTTCCGGCGAATTTACAATTTCAATAGAAGAGGCCGATGGTAACTTGACTAATCAGGCCGTTTATTTAGAAGATAAAAAAATGGGGGGTATTTATGATTTGCGCTCTGGCAATTATAAATTTACGACAGAGGCCGGAACTTTTGCAGACCGGTTTGTATTAAGATATACCAATAAATCTTTAGGTACGAATGACATTCCTGATGTGCAAGCGGGTGTTATAATCTCAGTCAGGGACAAAGTGATCAGGATACAAGCTGCTAATGATGTGATTAAAGACGTTTATATTTTTGATGTATCAGGAAAACTTCTCTATTCTAAAAAGAATATTGGTCAAGCTGAATTACAAATTTCTAATTTGAAATCCAGTAATCAGGTATTGTTAGTCAAAGCAATTTTAGCTAACGACTTTATAGAAAACGCAAAAATTATTTTTTAGATTTTTTTGCGTAGTACTTCGGAAAGTTTTTTAGCCCTTAAGTTTTGAGGTTTCCAAAGTAATATTTGATTCAATAGACTTAATAAATTGGGCTTTAAGAGAGCAATGTTAAAGTTCTGGATTTTGTGTTAAATATTAAAATCAATTGTAGATAAAATCGTACCTTGTTGTTATAATCACTCGATTAACATACTGAAAACATCGTTGTAATGCACTTTTATAACTTTTTAGATTCAAAATTACAAATATTTATTACTCCTTATATCAGCCTGTAAAAGCTAACAAAGTGCGAAAGCTTGATGTATGTTGCCTTTTTTTATAAGTAATTGAAATACTATATGTTATAGTTGTGTAATGAAGTGTTTAAATGTTTAAGATGATTCATTTGATTTGAGATTTATTAATTTTTAAAAATGCCAGCGTATGAAGCATTATTTACTTAAAAAACTATTTTTTTTTCCGCTTTTACTTCAATTTCCAATTAAAGGATTTTGTTCGAAACATTTCTGTTGTATTCGAATAAAATTTTCATTATCTCTAGTTTTAATTTCTACTTTTTTATCGGCCCAGACACCAAATACATTTGATACAAGCGATACGTTACACGTTTCTGCCAAAATCGACTTAAAGGAAGTTAAGGGAGATGGAGAAGAAAGCGATGCTGTTAATTCGGTAGTAGGAGCTGATCAAATTGCTGGAAATAGCGCAACACGCAAAGTAATGGAGGCATTTATATGTCCAAAATATAATATTTCTAATGTGTCAGTAAGTGCTGTTTGTGCTGAAGCAGGAAATACTACTGTAGTATTATCATCAACCCAAACTTCTTTACCCATTGGAATTTATAAAGTAACTTATAATCTCTATAACCCTGTTTCTAAAGGTTTAATCGCTGAAATGAAAGTTGAAGCAGCAGGTGCAGGTCAATTTTTAATTTCTGGTCTTACTACTGTAGGAAGAAGAAAAATTATTATCACCAAATTATCATCAGGAGAATGTTCTTCTATTATTAAGAAAGCTAGTGCTGAAATAGTTATTTCTGCGGCGGCGGTTAGTGGTACTGTAAGTTCAAGCGATAGTTCACACATATGTAGCGGAAGCAATAGTCCGTTATTAACTTTGACCAATTATAACGGCAATATTGTTAGATGGGAGTATGCACAATCAGTTCCATATGTTTGGAAAACGATAAGTAATACAGCCAATACCTATCAGCCAGGTTTACTGGCTGTAAGCACCAGCTTTAGAGCAGTACTGAAAAGTGGGGCCTGTTCAGAAAAATATTCAGGTGAAACCAGAATAGAGGTCGATTCGGCTCCAGTCGCGCCAATACCAGTTAAAATTATACAGCCAACTTGCGCAACACCTACCGGAACAATTATTTTAAATGGTTTAACAGGCTCTGGGAAACTGCTTCAAAATGATGGAACTGTAATTGTTTCGCGTACATTTTCAGGAAATTCAATTACGATTTCTGGCTTGCCACTTGGAACATATAAATTTGCTGTAGAAAATAATTGTGCGACAAATTATTCATCTGATGTTGTAATTCAGGCCAATACCTGGAACGGAGCTTATTGGTCTTATGGAACGCAGCCAACTTTAGATCATTTAGTAGATTTTCAGGCAAGTTATTATTTAGATAAAGATATAAATGCTTGTTCCTGCACGATAAGTAATGATGCCTTTGTAACTATACAACACGAAAAGACTCTAAAGATTATTAATGGATTACATGTTGTTTCGGGTAGCCTGACATTCGCAGATGGCGCAAGTTTAATTCAGACAAATCCAGATAATAATCTAAATACTGGCGACATCAAGTATAAACGTAAAAGCCAGCCCATTCGTCAGGCTGATTATTTATATTGGTCTTCACCTGTGAAATTGCAAACTTTGCAAAATGTTTCACCTTTAACTGAAACGGATAAATATTTTAGTTATGATGGAACAAAGTGGATCTCAACACCAAAAACATCCATAATGACTACCGGAAAAGGGTATATTATTCGTGGACCAGAAACATTTTTAAACACAGAGCGCAGGGCATTTGCAGCTGTTTTTGAAGGAGTGCCTAATAACGGAGATATCACAGGAGAAACAGTCGAAGCTGGTAAGTTTTATTTAATTGGCAATCCTTATCCATCTGCGCTTAACGCAAATGATTTTATAAATGAAAATAATTTTTTAGAAGGAACTTTATATTTCTGGACACATAATATACCTGTAGTGTTAGATGGTGTAAATGAGTATTCCTCAGACGATTATGCGGTATATAATTTAACTGGTGGCTCAGGAGTGGGTACGCCGGAAAATGAAAACAATACTATTGCTCCAACTGGAAATATAGCTGCAGGTCAATCTTTTTTTGTCGGAGCAACTGCACCGGGTACTGTAAAATTCAATAATTTAATGCGAAGAGGTGGAAATACAAACAATCAATTTTTTAAAATCGATAAGAATTCCAATTCGGAAGAAGCTGAAAAAAGCAGGATTTGGGTTGATATGACAAATTCAGAAGGTGCATACAAACAATTATTAATAGGATATGTTGCAGGTGCAACTAATGAATACGATCAAAAATATGATGGACCTAGTTTTAATGGTAATAAATTTCTTGATTTTTACAGTTTAAACAACGGCAAGAATCTGGCGATTCAGGGGCGTAGTTTTCCTTTTACTGTCAGTGATACAGTTGCTTTGGGGTATCGTACAGCTATCGCTGGTGATTTTACTATTTCGATAAATCATGCCGATGGTACATTGGTTAACCATTCTGTCTATTTAGAAGACAAATTAACCAATTCAATTCATGATTTACGAACGAGTAATTATACTTTTACAACAGCTATCGGAACTTTTGATGATCGATTTATATTACGTTACACTAATAAATCATTAGGAATTGTCGATAATGAAGAAATGAAAAATGCTGTTTTAGTTTCCGTAAAAGATAAAATCATCAAAGTAAGATCAACTAAAGAAAATATAACAGATGTATCGATTTATGATATTACGGGAAAATCGATTTATACTAAAAACAAAGTAAACGCAACAGAGTTGCAAATAAACAATTTACAAGCTGCCAATCAGTTTTTACTGGTGAAAACAACTTTAGAAAATGGGTATTTATCAAATACAAAAACTATATTTTAATATTTTAAATAGCAAAAAAAAGAGCAGTTGTAAAATCTTACAACTGCTCTTTTTTTTGCTATTAAGCAGATTTTGCCAAATTTTCATTTGTGTTCTGAATTGCTTTTTCATTCTTATAATCAATCCATTTTTGGCCTTTAAATTTTCGCATCATAATATCAAAGTGACGCATGATGAAAACATTATAGGCGGCTTTAGATAAATTGGCAATATTTTTTGGAAAAGCACGTAAACTCATTGAAAATCCCGGAGTCAAATATTTCATATAATGCCAATAGCCTTCCGGCATATACAGCATTTCACCATGTTTGAGATTGGTAATATAACCTTCGGCATTTTTTAGGGCTGGAAATTTTTCATAATCAGGATCATCAAAATCAATGTCTTCTCTTGAAATTAAAGCGTGTGGTACTTTATACATGTATTTTGACTGATCAGGTGGAAAAATCATGCATTGTTTTTCTCCATGAAAATGAAAATGCAGAATATTCGAATAATCAATATCAAAATGCATAAAGACTCTTGAATTTTCGCCGCCAAAGAACAACATCGGCATTTGCTTAACAAGTTTAAGGCCAATATCAGGCCATAAAAAGTCGTTTTTTAGTGCAGGGACTTCCTTCATTAAATTATAAAGGAAAATACGATAGTTAGTAGGTTTTGATTGTAAAAGATTGATATAATCGCTCATTTTCATTTTAGTATGTGCCTCGTTAAAGCCATCTTCATGATTGACGGGCCTATCATCGTATAAAGGAACGGTAATATCGCCAGCGATTTCATTGATATAGGATAATTTCCATTTATGATAAGCTGGCCAATCTTCGGTCAGTTCTTCAACAACAACGGGAATTTGTTTTTTGACATATTGGGAAATAAAATCAGCTTTTGAGATTTTTTTTACCCTTTCGATTTGTTTTAAATTCATCTCTATTAAATAAAAAAATTGCTTATAACGCATGTTATAAGCAATTTAAAAATATTTTTCGAGATTTATTAACTCTTTTAATTAATTTTTTGATTTGATCGAAGCCTCAAGGTTTCTTTCAATCGTATGACCCGGTCTTGTCCATTTAGGTTTTTCGCCTAATGGAGCAAATTGAGAATCTTCAGCTTCAACTGTTTGAGGCTGTGAAACTTTAACGAATGGTTTTTGTGGAATCAATCCCAGCATCTCAAACATTTTCATGTCTTCATGTACATCCGGATTTGGAGTAGTAAGCAATTTATCTCCTGCAAAAATAGAATTCGCACCAGCAAAGAAACACATTGCTTGTCCTTCACGACTCATGTTAGTTCTTCCGGCGGATAAACGAACCTGTGTATCCGGCATAACAATTCTGGTAGTAGCTACCATACGAATCATTTCCCAGATTTCTACTGGTTTTTCTTCTTCCATCGGAGTTCCTTCCACAGCAACCAACGCATTAATAGGCACTGATTCTGGTTGTGGGTTTAAAGTAGAAAGCGCTACAAGCATTCCGGCTCTGTCTTCGATGCTTTCTCCCATCCCGATAATTCCTCCACTACAAACCGTAACATTTGTTTTACGAACATTCTCAATAGTTTGTAAACGATCTTCGAAACCACGTGTCGAAATTACATCTTTATAATATTCTTCAGAAGTATCTAAATTGTGATTGTAAGCATATAATCCTGCTTCAGCCAAACGTTGTGCCTGGTTTTCAGTAATCATACCCAGTGTACAACAAACTTCCATATCTAGTTTATTAATGGTACGAACCATTTCTAAAACCTGATCGAATTCTTCACCATCTTTTACGTTTCTCCAAGCAGCTCCCATACAAACACGAGATGATCCACTTGATTTTGCACGCAAAGCCTGTGCTTTTACCTGACTAACGCTCATTAAGTCGTTTCCTTCAACGCCTGTATTGTAACGTGCAGCCTGCGGGCAATAACCGCAATCTTCAGGGCAGCCTCCGGTTTTGATAGATAATAATGTCGATACCTGAACTACGTTCGGATCGTGTTTTGTTCTATGAATTGTGGCTGCTTCATAAAGCAGGTCCATCATAGGTTTGTTATATATGGCGATTATTTCGTCTTTTGTCCAATTGTGTTTTGTAATGCTCATCGATACATTGTTTTTGAAGCTTCAAAAGTAGTTAAATTGTTTTTATCAACCAATGTTCCTTTCTGTAAATGAATATTTGACAAGTATTTTCAAAAAAGAAACACTCTAAAATCACGAAAAAGTATAATTCTATGATTTTAGAGTGTTTAAATTAAAGATTTATTTAAAAATATTAATCGGCAGCATATTTATTATTCCAATATAACATCATCATTAATGTGACAATTACGGATGATGCAACTCCTTCAAAAAGCAAACAGATACAATAAGTTGGTACAGAGGGGTTTCCTCCAAACATAAATGTTTCCGATAAGCTTTGCACATAAGCGTCTCCACCTCTTGCATAACTGTAAACTAGTAGTCCAAAGACACTCATGCATACACCAACCACAGAAGTTGTCATTGCTGACACCGCATTAGATACAAAGTTAGTTTCACCTTCGCGAAGATTCATTTGCATGGTCCTGTTTACGCCATAAAAGATAAAAAATACATTGAGTGTACGCAGATAAAACAAATCTGCAAGTCCTAATAGGTTCATCAATAAAAAGTAAATGCCTATTCCGAGGAAAATCAAAAAACCGTTGGTAATTTCTTTAGGTAAATTCATAGTGGTTATTTTTAAAGAAGTTAATAGCAAATGACTGACAAACAGTGTTGTATGTCAAATTTACTAAAAAAATAACTACGATGATTTAAAACTGGAGAAAACTATGTCTGAAAGCTTTTTAAAGTTTTTGAATGAAAGCCAAAGCATCTATCTTATCCTGATTTAATTGTGCTTTCAGTATATCAACTGAACCAAATTTTTGTTCTTCACGAAGATAATGTAATAAGGAAACTTCGATTTTTTCACCATAAATATCAGCATCAAAATCAAAAAGATTCACTTCAATGGTTTGTTTTTCACCATTTACTGTCGGATTAAAACCTATATTCATCATCCCAAAAATCTCTTTTTGACCGATTAAGGCTTTAACCACATAAACACCATTTTTTGGAATTAATTTGTAATCTTCTTCAATTTGAATATTTGCAGTAGGGAAACCAATTGTTCTTCCTAATTGTTTTCCTTTTACAACTTCACCGGTCAAAAAGTAAGCATAACCCAGATAATCATTGGCTAAAGCCATATTACCTTCATGCAGCGCCTTTCTGATTTTAGTAGAACTTACAGAAACATCCTGGATTTCCTGAGCAGAAATTTGCTCCACTTCAAAACCATATTCGGCTCCAAAAGCAATTAAATCATCTATGTTAGCAGTTCTGTTTCGTCCAAAACGATGATCGTGACCAATAATTATTTTCTGAATCTGAAATTGGTCAACTAAAATCGAATGCACAAATTCTTCGGCAGTTAATCTAGAAAAGCTTTCGTTAAAGGGATGAATAACCAAATTTTCGATTCCGGTTTCTTCTAAAAGTTTTGTTTTTTCAGCAATCGTATTTAAGAGTTTAATTTCTGATTTTTCCTGTAAAACCATTCTTGGGTGAGGAAAAAATGTAAGAACCAGACTTTCATATTTTCCATTCTCCGTGTTTTGAGTAATGCGTTCAAGAATTTTCTTGTGACCAATATGAACGCCGTCAAAGGTACCAAGAGTTAAAATGGTTTTCTTAGTCGAATGGAAATCGTTTATAGAATGAAAGAGCTTCAAAACAAATAATTTAAGATGGTGCAAATTTATACTATCTATTTCAAATTTTATACACCGCCCAATTGATTTTTAATAGCATTTTGGTTCTTTTTAGTGAAAAACGGGCGACTGGTCGACTAAAAAGGATTAAATGTCGTTTATATGTAAGAATTTCATTTAATTCACTTAATTTTGATTTTTCAAATACCATTGAGTATGAAAAAACTACTACTTTTTTTATTCGTTATTTTTTGTTGTGTTAAAATTCACGCTCAAAATGATGATTTATGGCAAAGAGCAAACTCCGCTTCTGCAGTAAATAAAAAAGCAATTTCTATAGATTCAGGTAAATTATACTATAAACTGAATTCAGATTTCTTAAAAAATAAACTTTCTTCTGCTACGGGTAAAGCTTCAAAAAGTAGTGTTGCAGAGATTACAATTCCAAATTCAGATGGTGTTTTAGAACGCTTTAAAGTTTGGGAATCTTCAAATTTCGAACCTGAACTACAGGCCAAATATCCCGAAATTAGAGCGTATGAAGGAAGTGGTTTAGATGATACATCAGCAAAAATACATTTTAGTGTTTCACCGCTCGGAGTACAAACAATGGTATTTCGTGCAGACAAACCAACAGAGTATATTGAAGCAAATCCGGACGACAAAAGTGAGTACGTTTTATTCAGAAGTACGGCACAAAGTGAAAAACTAATTTGCAAAACAGCTGATTTCATTTCAGATAAAAATAGCACTGCAAAAACCGCCAATACGGCATCAAATGCAAAAGTTTTTAAAACAATGCGTCTGGCCTTATCCTGTACTGCAGAATATACCATATATTTTGGAGGGACAAAAGCGGGAGCATTGGCGGGAATGAATGCCACCTTGGCGAGAGTAAATGGTGTTTTTAATAAAGATTTGGCTGTAAGACTTGTTTTAATTGCGAATAATGATGCTGTAATTTATACAGATGCAGAAGCAGATCCCTATTCTAATGCTAAAGAAGGAGCAGATGGCGCCTGGAATCAGGAAGTACAGACTACGCTTACCGATGTAATAGGTAATGCCAATTATGATATAGGACATTTATTTGGAGCTTCAGGAGGTGGTGGAAATGCCGGATGTATTGGTTGTGTTTGTACAGCGCCAACAACAAATAATCCGCTGGCAAAAGGAAGTGCATATACTTCACCATCAAATGCAAGACCTGAAGGCGATCTTTTTGATATTGATTTTGTTGCCCATGAGATGGGACATCAATTGGGAGCAAATCATACTTTTTCGTATGATGCTGCCGAAAGAACTAACGTAAATGTAGAACCTGGAAGCGGATCTACCATTATGGCCTACGCAGGAGTGACTGAGGATTATGATGTTCAGAACACCTCTGATGATTATTTTGCTTATGCGAGTATTTTGCAGATTCAGAATACGCTGGCTGGAAAAAGCTGTCCTTTTAACATTCCTATAGCAAACAATCCGCCAATAATTGATGCAGGTCCTGATTATACTATTCCAATTAGTACGGCTTTTATTTTAAAAGGAACCGGCTCTGATGCCGAAGGTGATACCGTAACATATAACTGGGAACAATACGATAATTCGATTACAACTACCGGTGGGAACAGTATTGCATATCCCACAAAACCTGATGGACCTTTGTTCAGATCAGTTATTCCTAATACGAGTACTATACGTTATATGCCAGAACTGAATTCAGTGCTTCAGAACAGACTAACCACAACCTGGGAATCTGTTTCTTCTATTGCAAGAACATTACATTTTACTTTAACAGGAAGAGATAATGCTGCTGCAGGATCAGCACAGACATATACTGATAACATGATTGTAACGGTTGCTTCTTTTGCAGGACCGTTTGCTATCACTTCACATGTTAATGATGGTGTTAGCTGGTGGCAGGGATTAAGTGAAACAGTTACCTGGAGTGTAAATAATACTAATACATTACAAGGTTCAACCGCCGTTAATATCAAATTATCAACCGATGGAGGTGTGACATTTCCAATAGTTTTGGCAGCTAATACACCAAATGATGGTTCTGAAACTATCGTGCTTCCTACAAGTGTACCATCATCTAAAAATTGCAGAATTCTTATTGAGCCAACGGCAAATATTTATTACGCCATCAATAGTAAACCATTTGCAGTAGGATTTACTGCAACAACAACTTGCGATTCTTATAGTTTTGGAAGTTCTTTTGCAATTCCAAATACTACAACTTTCGTTACCAGGACTATAAGTGTTCCGGGGCCTAAAGAAAGTGTTACAGATGTAAATGTTTCTGTTAATGTAACGCATGCCCGATTTTCTGATCTCGAAATTCAAATCGTAAGTCCACAGGGAACTGTTGTCCGATTGTTTAATAGAGACTGCGGATCAACTAATTCTACCTTAGCACTTCAATTTGATGATGCCGGCGCGGCTTTAGATTGTAGCAGAACTACTGAACAAATTGTTGTTCCGGTTGATTTGTTAAGTGCGTTTAATGGTCAAAATCCACAGGGAACATGGACTTTAAGGGTTCGTGATGCTGTTTCAGGAATGTTCGGAACATTAAATTCAGCATCTATCAATATTTGTGGTCAAGCCTACACTTTGGATACGCCAGATTTTGAAAATATAGATTTTGCATTGTATCCAAATCCTAATAAAGGGACTTTTACCATTCAGTTTGAAAGTAAATCAAATGACGGAGTTAAAGTTTTTGTACATGATATTTTAGGAAAGAAGGTTTACGAAAACACTTTTGAAGCTACATCAGATTTTAATCAAAATATTCAATTGCAAAATGTTTCTCCCGGAATTTATTTGGTAACAGTTATCGATGGAGATAGAAGAACGGTTAAGAAAATAATAGTCAACTAAAATTTAGAAAAAAAAATAAAAAAATTCCAAATTCCAAAACTTTCGCTGAGGTTTTGGAATTTGGAATTTTTTTATTGGAATTTAACACATTATGAGTTCGCCATGGCCATACAAACAATGCTAATTTTTGCTCCGGGGATTTTTAGTAAAGCACGTGAACAGGCTTCAAGTGTGGCGCCGGTGGTTAGTACGTCATCAACAAGCAGAAAATGTTTGTTGTGATTTGCTTCAGAAAATTTCACATCAAAAATATTCTCAATGTTTTCAGATCTTCCTAAAAGATTCTTTTTCGATTGGGTTTTTGAATATTTTTTTCTGAATAAAATAGCATCATCATAACTAATTTTTAATCCTTTAGATAATGCTTGTCCAAAAGTACTGACCTGATTGTAACCCCGTTCCTTAAATTTTCTTTTGTGCAGGGGAACCGGAATCACCACATCAAAAGGAATTTCTAAATTCAGTTCTTTCAAATCTTCGACATACCAACCGCCTAAAAGATTTCCGATTTCTTCATGTCCCTTGTATTTTAGGTTGTGAATGAGCTCCTGAACCATTCCTTTTTTGTTGAAATATAAAAAGGCTGATGCGTGTTGAATCTCAATTTTACCATAAAATTTCTTTACAGCTTCATTTTTAGTGTCTAAATGATATTGAGTAAGAGGCATTTCATGACGACAATGGGTACAAATAACATCTTCATTAGTCATTAAAAGGGTGTGGCAGCCAGCACAAACTTTAGGGAAAAACAGGTTAATAAGATAATTAATCACAAATAGAAAGAATTTGGTTACAAAACTAACCAAATCTACTCTTCAATCTTTATTATTTTTCTTTTTTTTAAATGTACTTTTTATATTTTTGCATCACTATGGCAAAACAAGAAGATATATTTAAGAATGTGGTTTCGCACGCAAAAGAGTACGGATTTATTTTTCCGTCAAGCGAAGTATACGATGGATTGAGTGCAGTGTATGATTATGCACAAAATGGTGTCGAGTTAAAAAAGAATATCCGTGAATATTGGTGGAAATCAATGGTTCAGATGAATGATAATATTGTCGGTTTAGATGCCGCAATATTAATGCATCCGACAACCTGGAAAGCTTCAGGCCACGTTGATGCTTTCAATGATCCGTTAATTGATAATAAAGATTCTAAGAAAAGATATAGAGCTGATGTTTTAGTAGAAGATTTCGCTGAAAAGATCAATCAAAAAGCTCAAAAAGAAATTGAAAAAGCAAGAGCCCGTTTTGGCGATGCTTTTAATGAAGAAGAATTTGTTACCACAAATGCGCGCGTTGTAGAATATCTTTCGAAATATAAAGAGATTTTATCAAGGCTTGCAAAAGGAATGACTGATAATCTTCCGGATGTAAAAGCGTTAATCGAAGAGTTAGAAATTGCTGATCCTGAAACTGGTTCAAAAAACTGGACAGACGTAAAGCAATTTAATTTAATGTTCGGTACTAAATTGGGAGCTTCTGCAGATTCTGCAATGGATTTATATTTACGTCCGGAAACGGCGCAGGGTATTTTTGTGAATTTCCTGAATGTTCAGAAATCAGGCCGCATGAAAATTCCTTTTGGAATTGCTCAAACGGGTAAGGCTTTCAGAAACGAAATTGTTGCAAGACAATTCATTTTCCGTATGCGTGAATTCGAACAAATGGAAATGCAGTTTTTCGTGCGTCCGGGTGAAGAAATGCAATGGTACCACCACTGGAAAGAAACACGTTTAAAATGGCACTTGTCTTTAGGATTAGGAAAAGAAAACTATCGTTTTCATGATCACGAAAAATTAGCACATTATGCAAACGCTGCTGCCGATATTGAATTTAACTTCCCATTCGGATTTAAAGAATTAGAAGGTATTCATTCTCGTACTGATTTTGACTTGAAAGCACATGAACAATATTCTGGTAGAAAATTACAATATTTTGATCCTGAATTGAATGAAAACTATGTTCCGTATGTTGTAGAGACCTCTGTAGGATTGGATCGTATGTTTTTAGCTGTTTTTGCAACATCATTGCAAGAAGAAGTTTTAGAAGATGGATCAACAAGAACAGTACTAAAATTACCAGCTGTTTTGGCGCCAACAAAAGCAGCCGTTTTACCTTTAGTTAAGAAAGACGGTTTACCTGATATCGCTAAAAAAATCATTGATGATTTAAAATGGGATTTCAATGTGGCGTATGATGAAAAAGACGCTGTTGGACGTCGTTACAGAAGACAGGATGCACTTGGAACTCCGTTTTGTATTACAGTAGATCACCAAACGATCGAAGACGAAACAGTAACTATTCGTCATAGAGATACAATGAAACAGGATCGTGTAAAAATTTCTGAATTGAAAGACATTATCGAGAATGAAGTTTCGATGAAAAACTGGTTGATGAAAATGTAAATTTTTTATTTAACATATTATAAATCCCAAATTCCTTAGGTGGAGTTTGGGATTTTTTTACTTTTGAGAAGTGCATTTCGTCGGTTTTTTGTGCATTTCATCCTTATGTATTAACATTTTATTGTAATGTGTTAACAATGAAATGTTTAGAAAATTGAAATGCTTAATTTTAATTGGCCATAAAACACAAATTTAAACTTGAAAAAGTATTCGTACATTATTATTGATGATGACGCTGAAAGTATTTTGAAAACCAAAACAATTGCAGAAGGTTTTTCGGAATTGACTTTTGTGGCATCGGCTACGAATTATCAAAATGGTTTGCATTTGGTTTTAGAACATAAACCGTTCTTTATTTTTCTGGAAATCGATCCGGAAGATTTATCCAGCAATTTATCGCTTGCCTTTATTAACGAATTGCACCGGTATTTATCTGTTATTCCCAAAATCATAATTACCACTACAAAAAAAGGATTGGCTTTTGATGCCATCCAGTATGGTGTTTTTGATTATTTATTAAAACCACTGCTGGCTATTGATTTGCTTAAAACGGTTTTAAAATTTGAAAAAGCGCTGGTAAGGACCCATACTTCAGAAATAGTTCAGCAGGCAGCTACTGTTATTGTTCCTGAAAACAATGCGTCCTACGTTCCCGAAAAGCCTTTAATTATATGCATTAAGTCATACGGAGACTATCGCTATCTGAATGCAACTGATATAGCCTATTTTCAGGCTGATAATAATTCGACTGATATTTATCTTAATTCTGGTGAAATGATTACTGCTTTTAAAACTTTGAAGCATTTTGAGAGTATTTTATCGCACCCTTTTATCCGAATTCACAACAGTTATATTATTAATCAAAATTATATCGCGAGGATTCATAACGGAAACTCAGTTTGTTATATTAAAAATTCTCCAAAAAAGATTCCTTTTTCAAAAACCTATAAATCAAATGTCGATTTAATTATTGCTGATTTTGCCGCAGGAAATTACATAGAAGTCTAAAAATTAGATGTTTACACTGAATGAACGCTCATTGACTATCATTTGGGCATGTTCTACCATAAACCTCATTTTTCTGATACATTTTTTTTGATTCCGTACTTAGTTTTACATCATCGATTTGCATAAACAATCGACTTCCAAAAACAAACAATCAATAAAAAATACCTCAGAATTATGAAAAAGGCAACATTAACAATCGGTTTATTTTCTTTAGTAATGGTAGCAACTTCTTTCGCTAATCCATCAACTCCAACTACATCTTCAAACGGACAGTTAGCAATTGTTCCACCAACTGATGGTTCTATGGTAGGACATGGAAGAAAACAAGATTACCGTATGGAAAAAGTAGGATTTACAAAAAATACTCAATCTAATTTTGCTGACATCAACCAATCTATCGGAGGAAAAAAAATAGATTAAATCTAAAATAATACTGATTTTAAGATATTTAGGCTGTCAAATTTTTGGCAGCCTTTTTTTATGTCTATAGTTTTACTATTTTTGATAAAATTCAAAAACTTATTATTGAAAAGATATTATAAAATAGTATTGTTTTTATTTTTGATTTCTCTTAGCTGTACTAAGAAGAATCTTTCAGATAAAGACGCAACATCTCCAGAAGATAGCCTTCCTGTCTATTTATCATTGGCAAATGATATCAATTTAAGCTATGATTTTAAGCAAAAGTACAATCAGAAAGCCTATTCAATAGTTATAAACCAGCAAAATGACTCTCTCAATAGGGTAAATTTATTTAAAATCGCCAATAGATATTACAATATGAATGATCTAAATTCATATAGAGTAATATCTGAACTTGTTTTAGACAGATCCATTATTGGTAAAGATTCTGTAAGTATTGCCAAGGCATACACTTATTTGGGTGACTATTACGGCTCGCAAACCATTTCAGACAGTGCGTTTCGAAATTATTTTAAAGCTCAAAAGATTTATTTAAAAATTAATGATCAATATAATTTATCTAAAACCTTATTAAGCAAAGCGAGTCTGCAATTTAATGAGGGAGATTTCTTCGGTAGTGAAATATCCGTTTTTAAGGCTCTGAGCATATTAAAGGGGAAGAAAAATGTAAGTGACCAACTTTACGAATGTTATAATCTTCTTGGAGTTCTTTATAATGAAAGGGAAGAATATGCAAAAGCTTTAGAATTTCAAAACAAAGCTTTAGGAATGCTTAAAGATCCTTCTATTCCACTAGATCTTCAGCTAAAAGCGACCTCATTAAATAATATAGGATTTGTTTATATGGGGATGCAAAATTATAAAAAAGCGATCCATTATTTTGAGGAAGGACTAAAACAAAAAAATTTATTTGCTGAGAAAACAATATTGTATGCAATGTTGTTAGATAATTTGGCTTATTCTAAATTCAAGTCCCAAAGAATGGATGGTCTGCCAAATGAATTTTATAAATCTTTAAAAATTAGGGATAGCCTGGGTTTAAAATCGGCGATGATATCAAATCAAATTCATTTATCAGAATATTTTGCGTTTAAAAAAGATACCTTTAAGGCTATTAAGTTGTCAAAACAGGCCTTATTATTGTCACGCCGCTCCACTAAACCAAATAATACCTTACAAGCCCTTAAGCAATTAGCAATTGTTGATCCTGCATATGCCTCGGTCTACTCAAAAGAATATATACAGCTTAACGATAGAATGTTGCGTGCTGAAAGGAGAATGGGCGAGAAATTTTCGCGTATAGAGTATGAAACCAACGAAATTAAAGATCAGAATTCTAACCTGCAGGAAAAAAACAGGGCTTTAGTCTATGTTTTTAGTATCTGTACTTTGTTAGGTTTATTTTTCTATGTTTATAAAACGCAACAGGCAAAAAACCGGGAATTACTTTTTAAACAACAGCAGCAAATTGCGAATGAAGATATTTATAATTTGATGATCTCGCAGCAAAACGATATTGAGATGACCCGAATTAAAGAAAAGAAGCGGGTTGCTCAGGAATTACACGACGGTGTTTTGGGCAGAATGTTTGGCGTGCGAATCAGTTTGGACAGTTTAGATAAAATAGATGAAGCACAGGCGGCGCAAAAAAGAAAGAAGTATTTAACCGAGCTAAAACATATAGAAGAAGATATTCGAGAAATTTCTCATGATTTAAATAGAGAAAAATCAGATTTAATTAATAATTTTATCGCAATTTTAAACAAATTGTTTGAAAATCAACAAAACACGTATAATTCTAAATTGATTACTTCCTTTGATTCGCATATAAAGTGGGAATTAGTTAGTAATATTGTTAAGATTAATTTGTACAGAATTATTCAGGAAGCGCTGCAAAATTGTAATAAATATGCTGATGCAGATACTATTACGGTTGAGTTTAAGAGTGAAATTGACTATTTGATTTTGTCGATTGCAGATGACGGAAATGGTTTTAATACCAAAAGAACGAAAAACGGAATAGGATTGCACAATATTGAATATAGAGCCAAAGAATGTAAGGGTACAGTTACTATAAAATCTGCCAAAGGAGAAGGAACCGTTCTCATTATTAAAGTCCCAATAGATCAAAAAATAAACCTACGAAAGAATGACGTTTAACTTAACATCTCCAGTTTCGCCTTTGATAAGCCGAAATATTTTAATTGTCGATGATCATCCTTTTATAATTGAGGGATATAAAAATGCAATTACACGTTATAATCCTAAGGAATATGACTTTTCTATTTCGCAGGCGTACGATTGCAGATCGGGTTATGATTTAATTGAAGATGAGGCGACTCCCAATTTTGACATCGCTTTTTTAGATATCAGCATGCCGGCTTATGAAGAAAAGGATATTTTTTCTGGTGAAGATCTGGCTAAACTAATATTACAAAAAATGCCGCACTGCAAGATCATTTTGCTGACCATGTATACGGAATTGCTGAAGATCAAAACGATTATAAGAACCATAAACCCAAATGGTTTAATTATTAAAAACGACCTTACTTTTGACGAATTGCTTTTTGCTTTTGACAGAGTAATGAAAAACGATAAATATTATAGCCAGTCTGTGGTGAAAATGCTGAATCAGTCTACTCATAATTCGATAGAAATTGACGAATTCGACAAGCAGATTTTATTTCATTTGTCAAAGAAAACTCCCGTTATTGAAATGCCGCAATACATTCCGATTTCATTGAATGCGATTGAAAAGCGAAAGGTCAATTTGAAAGAGTTACTGAAAATCAAATCAGGTTCTGACGAAGAATTAATAAAAGAAGCCAAAAGTAAAGGGCTTTTTTAGAATAAAATTCCAAATAAAAAATTCCAAATTCCAATAGCACGAATCGCATTGGAATTTGGAATTTATTTTTTTGGAATTTCTTATGACTATTCGCTCAAAGCGTCCCAGCCACGGGCTTTTAAAGGAATTTGAGTGTTTGCACGTGTAACTAAATTTATTCCTTCACTTTCATCGGCCATGTGACCAATAATCGAAAAGTTTGGATTTCCTTTTATTTTGTCGAAGTCGTTAATGTCGATTGTAAATAGCAATTCGTAATCTTCTCCGCCATTAATAGCAACTGTCGTACTATCAATATTAAATTCTTCACAAGTTGAAATAAACTGCGGATCTAAAGGCAATTTATCTTCATATAAATTACAACCCACTTTTGATTGTTTACAGATATGAATAATTTCAGATGATAATCCGTCAGAAATGTCAATCATTGAAGTTGGTTTTATTTCAAGAGCGTGCAATAAAGTACGAACATCTTTTCTTGCTTCCGGTTTTAATTGGCGCTCGATCAAATAACTGTACATGTCTAAATCAGGCTGGCTGTTTGGGTTTACCTGAAAAACCTGTTTTTCACGTTCTAAAACCTGTAAACCCATATAAGCTGCACCAATATCGCCGGTTACAACTAGTAAATCGGTTTGTTTGGCTCCGTTTCTGTAAACGATCTCCTCTTCATTGGCTTCACCAATTGCAGTGATGCTAATAATTAATCCTTTTTGCGATGAGGTAGTGTCTCCGCCAATGACATCCACTTTATATTCTTTTGCAGCGTGTGTAATCCCTTCAAATAATTCTTCTAAGGCTTCTAGTGGAAAACGATTAGAAACTGCCACAGAAACCGTAATTTGGGTTGGTCTGGCATTCATGGCACAAATATCAGATAGATTTACCACTACTGATTTGTATCCTAAATGTTTTAAAGGCATGTAAGCCAAATCAAAATGTACGCCCTCGATCAGTAAATCAGTCGAAACAACTACTTTTTTATCTTTAAAATCAAGAACTGCAGCATCATCGCCTATACTTTTTAAAGTCGATTCCTGCGTAACATCAAAATTTTTGGTTAAATGCTCTATCAAACCAAATTCGCCTAATTGCGCTATACTGGTACGTTGTGGGTTTTTATCTTCAATCATTTTGTCTCTTTATTACTTTTTTGGTTTTTTACCAAGGTTGCAAAGGTACGAAGTTGATGATTTAATAACTATAGAGAGTTGATTATTAATTTGAAGCGTGAAAGATTTGGATGTTAAAGAAAGTCGTTTGCGTTTTTTTTGATTAATTCATCTACTTCCTGCTGTAATTTTGGAAGATGGTTGATGAGTATTGACCAGATATTCTCGTCAGAAATATTGTCGTATGCATGAATAACCTGATTTCTCAGCCCAACGATTGCTCTTGCACTGGTAATTTTTTCAGTAAAAGTATGGTCATGAGTTATTATTCTGTTTACTGCTTCACCAATAATTTCGAGATTTCTTTCCACTGCTCTTTTAAGCATTAAGTTATTTTTGTATTTGAAAAAGTTTTTTTCTTCGTCTTTGAAAAAAATATCAATTTCGTCAATACATATTTTAATATCAAAAAGCCATTTAAGAATTCTTTCATCCATAAATAAGCTCTTTTGATCTATTAATGGAATTGATTAAGACTGGGTTTTTCAGCGTTTGTTCTTCAACTAAATCAACTTCGCGCCCAAATAGATGCTCTAGTTTTGCTTTAAAATCAGTATAGTTATCAAAGTATTTTGATAACTCAATATGTTTAAATTTTACCAGAAGGTCAATATCACTTTCTTTGTTGAAGTTAGAATTTAAGGCCGAACCAAATAGATACATCTTTTCCACATTGTAGATTGTACAAAGTTTTTTTAAGTCTTTACTATTTTTATCAACTATTCCCATAATTACAAATTTAGGCAAAAAAAATCTATGTAGTACAGACGTTCAAAAAATTGCTGTTAGTGTTTTAACTCTCAAAGTTTACCGCTTTGCAAGCTTTGCAGTCTGATACAATGTATTATAATCAACCGTATAAAAATCCTTTTTTTAGAATAAACCTAATTTTCGATAATTGTCAAAAGTTGCTTTCCATTATATTAAACTCCTTGAAAAGCTCATGGCACGCCCAAATAATCATCTTTTCATACTAAAATGCGCTTTAAAAACCTGATCGACACCGTTTTGGGTGTAAAAAACCTGAAACCAATAGTCAGTGGAAGGAAGCGGATTACCATTGTAATTGCCATCCCAACCGGGACCGGAAGGGCTGAGCTGTTTAAGAAATTTACCATAACGATCGAAAATGCGTATAACAGCGCCTGGCTGATACGCAAGATCAAGAATGTTCCAGGTGTCGTGGTAACCATCGTTGTTTGGTGTGAAATATTTGGGATATTTGAGCACATTGGCTATTAAAATCTGGTCATCGCAGTTTCCTTTGATGTCTTTTACGGTGATTACATGTTCGCCCGAATCGACATCAGAAAAGACATTGTTGGTTTGGAAATCACCATTATCGAGTTGATATTCATAGGTTCCAAAACCATTAATCAGCGTTACAATAATGTCGATTGTTTCTTCAAAAGCATTACTCACAGTTACGTTCGCAATTGCCGGACTTGATTTGATAACCGTAACTGAGGCTGCATTATAACCACAATCATTACCAATATTGGGTGTGTTTTTAGTGCTGACAACAGTATAGATTCCTTCTTTGGTAGCTGTGTAATTTGGACCTGTGCCCATTTTCCTGCCATCTAAATACCAATCGACCGTGTAGTTGGCGGGATTAAGCCCTGAATTTAATTGTGCTGCATTGAGTACCGTTCCTGTTTGGAAATCGACACAGAGTATTCCATTTTTTATCATCAAATCTTTTAAAGGATAAATGGTGATATTAAAATCATCCTGCGATGCACAAGCAGAATTTGTCGCTGCCGGAGCATAGATGTACATGGTTTGGCTGGCGCTTATTTGTTGTCCCGCCAAATAAGAGGTTCCGGTTGCATTTGGACCGCTATAATAGTTGCCGGCTGTCAAAGGCGGCAAGGTGTAGCTTTGACAAATGGCAATATCCGGAGCACTAACCAATACGGGTGCGGAGGAAATAGTAACAGTAAAACTTTTTTCGCTTGAGCAGGTCAATCTGGTGCCGAAAACGGCATAAACATAAATCGTCTGAGAACTTGTTAAAACAGTTCCTGCGGGAATAACTGCCCCTCTTCCGCCAGATTGGCTATAATAATTCCCTAAATTTAATGGTGGTAACGTATAACCGTCGCAAATATTGATATTATTAAAAGTGCCAACATCAAGACCATTGACGTTCACTTTAAAAAAAGTTTCATTACTGCAGTTTGTAAAATCTACCCATTCATTGTAGATGTAAATAGTTTGGGTTGTACTGATTGTCGTTCCTTCGCTAAGTAGACTTCCTACACCACGCGGACCTCCTGTGGCGGTATAATAGTTTCCGTTTTTCAATTTTGGGAGTTTAAAATCGCTGCAAGTGACTACATCTGTAAAACTATCAACCAGAGGAAGCGGCTTGATTTCGACAAGAAAACTGTGTTCGTTGTTGCATTCCGTTCCAACCGTATAAATATAAATTGTTTGTGTTTTGTTAATCACATCGCCTGCATTTAATTGAGTTCCACCACCATTTGTCTCTGTAAAATAATTGCCGTTTACCAAAGGCGGTAATACATAAGAAGCACATTCTAATCTATTGACCGGTGTATCTACAGGTGGTAATGGTTTTATTGTAATCTGATATTTTAGGTCATAAGTGCAATTAGGGGTGGTCGTGGTCGTGGCATAATAATAGATGGTTTGAGAACTGGTAATAACGGTTCCGACGGGAATATTCTGGCCCTGACCACCCGGACTGTTATAATAACCGCCAATTGTAACTTGCGGTAAAGTATAGCTTCCGCATTTGGTAATTGGAATAAAAGTAGAAGGATCAACAATGTTGATTTTGAAAGAATGTTCATTAGTGCATCTTCCATCATTTGCAAAAACATATACAATTTGGGTTGACGTTATAGTGGCCCCGGCATTCAAAGGAGCCCCTGAACCTCCGGGTCCCGAATAATAATTTCCATTTGCCAAAGGAGGAAGAATATAAGAGGTACAAGTCACTACATCGGCAGGTTTATCTATTGGAGGCAAAGGATGTACAACAAAAGGAATCGGCTGATCACGACACACTTTTCCATCGATTACAGCGTAATAATAAATAGTCTGGTCTGTGGTAAAGGAAGTATTAGCAGGAATAGGATTTCCTCCACCTCCGGGTGCGGTAAAAAAACCACCAGCTACGACAGTAGGAACAATATATTGACCGCAAGCTTCTTTTGGAAAGTCCATTTCGTAAATGAGAATGACATTAAAATAATTCTCATTAGTACAACTGTTTGTTGGGGTGGGGCCACTGTATATATAATAAGCTCCGCCTTTGGTGATGATATCTCCGGCATTCAGTCTTGTACCGGTTCCGCCCGGGCCAGTGTAATAATTCCCTGCTATTATTGGTGGTAAGGTATAGCTATTGCAGGTAAGAACATCGGGGATATCGTCGACTGTTGGAAGGGAATTAATATTTATAATGAAAGTCACCGTTGTATAGCAACCCGAATTCGGTACGTTTTCAATTCGTACCCAAATGGTTTGTGGTGATTGCGATAGCGAAGTAATGAAAACCGTTGGATCTGGTATTCTATTTGTCGCACTGCTGGCTTCTATTTGACTGGTATAATAACTGATTTTATAATCAGAAGGATTTAAGCCGTTTAGTATTGCAGGTTCCTGGACTGTCAGATCAACCCGAACTCTTCCGGAATTGGTATCGCAAAATTTCAGGTCGGGTGGTTTTACTACGTTAATAGGAGCGGTTACCAACAAGTTAAATGAGAATAAATTATTGCAATAGGTATTTCTATTGGAAACATGTACCACTTTTATATAAATCGTTTGATTGCCTGTGGTGCTATAAGAAGTCAATTGATTTTGAGGAATGGCGGGTCCGTTTGCATTGGCCGCCGCCAAAGAACCATAATAAAAAAGAGAATATTCTGCCGGATTGAGTTTCAGGGCTGCCGCATTATTTTGTGTTAAATCAAATTGATAAGTGGCATTTCCATTATAACAGGCAATAAGGTTTTTGGGTGCTGTTACCGCTAAGTCAGTAATTGTTACTTCATCTTTTATTACACAACCAGAAAGGGTTGCTGTTACGCCATAAGTTCCGGCTTTATTGAGGGTCAGGGAACTGCTTGTTTGCCCTGAAATTACTGCCCCGTCCTGAGTCCAGACATAAGAGTAGTTGCCCACTAGACCTGATTGCAGTGTTATATTTTCTCCTTCACAAATGGCGGTGTCCGGACCCAGGTCCATAGTGGTCATAAAGCTGCCCCCTTTTATAAAAACTGCCGAATCGTAGCTGTTATCATTATAATCACCAATTGCCAGTTTTATGCGATAAGTCCGATTTGGAATTACAGTTGAGGAAGCCGTCAAAACTTTGGTCTCTCCTCTCATATTAATGGCTGATTCTGTAGGATTGGTTACATTATAATGATCAAATAAATTGGCATTGGCAGACAAACAGGAAGAATTATATTGCTGATCCCGAATGTTTTTGACCGAAACCGGTGTCGTTGTTCCCGGAAGTACGGCAAGATTTGTGGCTACTCCCGTTGTTAAATCTGTCAAAATAAAAGCAAAGACATCGCTAAATCCACATTGAAATTCGCCGTATTCATTGGAAGCAAATAGAAAATCAAAACTAAAATTACTCGATAAAGGGGTAAAATCAAATTGAATAAAACTCACATCCGTGATAGGAACAACTTGTCCGTTACTGTCACTTATCACTTGTAAATCACTATCGCCGGATGTATTTAACTGGCTGCTTTCATTAGCGCCGGTATACGCTCCTTCGGTATATTTCGCGATTCCATTTCGAATAATAATTCCGTTTGAAATAGGGAAAGTAGGATCACTATTTGTGAATTTACCAATGCCCTGATGTGATGAAAATCTGAAGTTATTTTCATTGGCGCAGGCATTTTGCATTAATTCTTCGCGAATCAGTTCGGGTATGCCCAAAGTTGTAGTGTCGACAACTATCCCCTGTGACAAAGATATAGTCGAATAAAATAATAAAAGTAGAAGTAGAGGTGTTCTCATAATTCTGATTTTATTAAATGGGGTGTTTAAAGATACGAATGATTTTATTCTTAATATAATGAATTACAGTATTTTAGATTATTAATGGCATTGTAATTTATTTATAAGAGGAGAGGTTATCGATTCTAATTTTAGTAAATTGCAGATACAGTCTAAGAAATCTTATTATAAATCATTTTCAAAAAAGTAAAAAAATGAATTCATACGATATTGTTACACTTACAGTGAATCCGGCTTTAGATAAAAGCACTCATTTTAAAGGTTTGGTTGCTGAACAAAAAATACGTTGCTCAGAGCCAAGATTTGATGCCGGCGGTGGCGGAATCAATGTTTCTAAAGCCATATCACGATTAAATGGAAATTCGTTTGCCTTGTTTACTTCTGGCGGACCTTTAGGAAAAATGCTTGAAGAATTAGTGACTAAAGAGTCGATCGATTTTCAGGCGATTCCAATTCAAACCTGGACAAGGGAAAGTTTTGTAGCAGTAGATGACAATACCAATTCGCAATATCGTTTTGGTTTTACAGGCGGAGAATTAACCAGGGATGAAGAAAAAGCAATACTTACCGCTGCAGCTAGCTTAAAAACAAAATTTTTAGTAGCCAGTGGAAGCCTTAATGAAGGTTTATCTTCAGATTTTTATCAGAAAGTTGCTGAAATCGCTAAAAAGTCAAATTCAAAACTTATTGTAGATACTTCGGGAGAGGCTTTAAAAAAAGTTCTGGAAACGGGTGCTTACCTGATTAAACCCAATGTGGGTGAACTGGCAAAATTAATAGGAGTGGAACGTTTAGAGATGGAAGAAGTCGATGAAGCAGCAAAAACAATCATAGCCAAAGGCGGTGCAGAAATTGTAGCCGTATCACTTGGTCCACAAGGCGCAGTTTTGGTTACGAAAGATAATTTCGAGTATGTTCCTGCTCCAAATGTTGCCAAAAAAAGTACAGTGGGAGCAGGAGATAGTATGGTTGGAGGAATGGTTTGGGCATTGTCTCAGAATAAAAATCTGAAAGAAGTGATTCGCTGGGGCGTTGCCTGCGGATCTGCTGCGACCATGAACGAAGGAACGCAATTGTTTAAATTGGAAGATGCCAACCGTTTGTTTGAATGGTTGAAGAATAAGTAAAACTAAGTTATCAGTTTGAACCTTTGTCAAAGTTTTTAAACTTTGGCAAAGGTTTCGTGCGATTAATTAATTTTTTGTAATATTTTTTTTCCTGCTGACAGACTGTTGTCACCGACCCTCAATAATTTTGAAGTATTAAATAATTAAAACTTTAAAATCATGAAAACATTAGCAGCCCAAGTAATTACTCCTGAAGATTTATTGAACCATTGGCAAGGACACCGCGCCCTTACGCGTCGTGTGATTGAAGCTTTTCCTGAAAAAGATTTCTTCGAATTTTCGATCGGCGGAATGCGTCCTTTCGCAAAATTAGCAGATGAACTTTTGGCTATTGCTGTTCCTGGTCTTAAGGGAATCGTAACAAAAGAAACCAAACCCTTTGCAGAGGATTCAGAGAAATTAATTTTTAAAGCACAATACCTTGAAAAATGGGACGAAGCAACTGCAGAAATTAATGAATATTGGCAGAAATTAAGTGTTGAAGATTTCAATGAAACTTTTAATCTTTTTGGTCAGTATGAATTTCCGGTTATACAGAATATTTTATATTTTATTGATAATGAAGTGCATCACCGTGGACAAGGTTATGTGTATTTAAGAGCTTTAAATATTGAGCCGCCTTTTTTCTGGGAAAGATAATCCTGTGATTTTCGAATTATAACTTTATAAAAACAAATCTAAAATTAAGGACTATGAGTTTAAAAAAGATAATGTCAAATTATGCAGATTACAATTTATGGGTAAATCAACAATTTGTGAATTGGCTTTCGCCGAAATCGGATGAATTGCTTTACGCGGAAGTACCTTCCAGTTTTTCAACTATTACGAAAACACTTGATCATATCTGGTCTACAGAGGAATATTGGTTTTCAGTCATTTCTGAAACTGCTCCGACAGAGAAGAAGGCAGAAAATGAATTGTCGAGAGATCAAATATTTGAAGGACTATTAAATTCATCTGCAAAATTGAAGCAATTTATCCATTCATTGTCAGAAGAAGATTTAGTTAAAGAAGTTAAAATTACTAATCCGTGGTTTGAATGCGAATTACCCATTTCGGAGTATTTGATTCAGGTTATTAATCACGGCACTTATCATAGAGGTCAGATTGTAACGATGGGACGAAATATCGGAATTACAGATGCCTCAAATACAGATTACAATTTCTATAATGTGGTTAAACAGAAATAAAACAAAAAACTCCTGAGGATCTTTCCTCAGGAGTTTTTTTATAAAAGCCTTTGTCTGTTTATTTCTAATAATTCTAAAGCCCGGGTTTTTAATCTTTCGGGTTCCAGTATTTCGGCATAATCTCCAAACATTAAAAACCAACGCGGAAAGCCACTTTCGATGTCGCGACACATAAAGGTCATTTCGATTTTACCATCTATTTCTTTTTCTGAAATATAACCGTGGTATTTTCGCTCACTTTCCAGATATCGGGCTATTTTCTTTTCGATCAAAAGTCTGACTTTTACCGTCGGAATGGTTTCTGTTTTGCTCAGATAAGTTTCCAGTGAATCATGTTCTATCGTAAAATCGCATTCTGTTTTTTGAATTCCCTGAATTCTGTCGGTTCTAAATTGTCGGTAATCTTTTCTCAAATGGCAATAACCTAGAAAATACCAATTGTTATGATCGTGAAAAACACCAACAGGCTCGATCTTTCTTTGGGTTGTTTCGTCTTTTTCGACGGTTTTATAAGAGAGTAATATTTGTTTTTTCTCAGCAATACTTTCAAAAAGAACAGCCAGCGTATTAGGAGAATTATCATTAAACATAGGTTCAGCCGTTTGCATAACCACTTTCGACTCAATATTCGAGAGCCAGTCTTTGTCTGTACTCCGCAAAACTGATTTTAACTTATACATCGCCGATGCATAATGATTTCCTAAAGAAGGATCTGTAAATTTCTGCATCAGTTTTTCTGCCGCAATAAAACTGCTTACCTCTTCACGCGTGAACATCACGGGAGGTAATCGGTAACCGTCCATTAAAGCATAACCCACACCGGCTTCACTGTAAATTGGAACTCCGGATGCTTCCAAAGTTCGAATATCTCTGTAAATAGTTCGTAAACTAACCTCAAAGCGATTGGCCAATTCCTGCGCCTTTACAATTTTTTTTGATTGCAATTGAATGAGGATAGCGACAATTCGGTCAAAACGTTTTGGAGATTCGTCAAGCATTTTTTATTGAGATTCAAAGGTTCAGAGCTTCAAAGATACAAAGGTAAAGATGGAATAAAAACAAAAAAGCTGTTCCAAATTGAGACAGCTTTTCAAACTTTTATTTCTGATTAAAGCTTATTTAATCTCGACTAAATGTATTAAAAATCAGGTGATTGAATTATTTTTTTCTTTTTTATAAGTATTTACTTATGTAATTTTAATCTGTAGTTTCTAAATAGTGAGTAATTGCAAGGCTTCCTGAAATAGTCAAATAAATAGGAAAATATTTATACAATCTGGATTGTCAATTTTTAATTATTTACTATTTTTAAATCGACATAAAACAGAGTAAATGAATAATGAATTGCCAGGCAATTTATTTTAGAAACAGAGCAACCTACTTAAATCTGAAACTCATGCTTATGTTGTACGTTCTTTAGGATACAAACCTGTGCTAAAACTGGTTCTGTCCAAATATTATTTCCCGCTGAAGATTAATTTTTAAATTTTAAACCCCAAATAAAATGATTAGAAATTACACCTTTGACGAGGCTTATAAGAGATTTGAGCCTCACGATCACAGATGCGCCTACTGCAGACAGGCTGAAATGGATAACATTAATGATTGTTATTTTGTACCGCTTACTGTTGAAGACGACAAAACCAATATTGTTGTTTACAAATCTGTAAAATATTCAAAAATTTTAATTGGAATACCCAGATGCCGGTCCTGCAAAGACATCCACTACGTTGCAAAGAACAAGGCTATTAGTATTTCAATGACTTCCGTTATAGTACTATTGAGTCTTCTACTTTATAATTTTATGAATCTAAATACATTCGTATTTATGGTCGGAATTTTAACTGCTATTTTTGGAGGGATCTATGGTGCAGCAAAATTAGCAGAACGATATGTTGCCAATAAGGGAATTTATACGGTGCAATACGGAGCCGAAACAAACGAAGTAGTTCGTGATCTCGTAATCTCAGGATGGACATTTAGTAACTCAATTGCATAAAAACAAAAACCCCGATAACGAAGTTATCGGGGTTTTCTATTTTCTATTTTTTATATTCTTTGCTCTTGCCTCTATTTTCTAAAACAAACTAGTCGTTCAGTTTCAAAACAGCCATAAAAGCTTCTTGTGGAATCTCAACGTTTCCAACTTGTCTCATACGTTTTTTACCTTTTTTCTGTTTTTCCAAAAGTTTACGCTTACGCGAAATATCTCCACCGTAACATTTTGCGGTAACGTCTTTACGAAGTGCTTTAATCGTTTCACGAGCAATAATTTTAGCTCCAATTGCAGCTTGAATTGGAATATCAAATTGCTGTCTCGGAATCAATTCGCGTAATTTCTCGGTCATTTTTTTACCGATGTTATAAGCGTTGTCTTCGTGAATCAAAGCTGAAAGTGCATCAACTGTTTGTGCGTTCAAAAGAACGTCCAGTTTTACTAATTTTGAAGTTCTCATTCCGATTGGAGAGTAGTCAAAAGAAGCATAACCTTTAGAAACTGTTTTTAAACGATCGTAAAAATCGAATACGATTTCCGCCAAAGGCATATCAAAATTCAATTCAACACGTTCTGTAGTCAAATACGTTTGATTGGTAATTTGACCACGTTTTTCGATACACAAACTCATTACGTTTCCAACGAAATCAGATTTTGTAATGATGGTTGCTTTAATATAAGGTTCTTCAACTCTGTCTAAACGAGATGGTTCAGGTAAGTCAGAAGGGTTGTTTACTACGAATGGAGTTTCAGGATCTTTTTTGGTGTAAGCCAAATACGAAACGTTAGGAACTGTAGTAATTACAGTCATATCAAACTCACGCTCTAAACGTTCCTGAATAATTTCCATGTGCAACATTCCTAAGAATCCGCAACGGAAACCAAATCCTAACGCTGCAGAGCTTTCAGGTGTAAAAACTAACGAAGCATCATTCAATTGCAATTTCTCCATAGAAGAACGCAAATCTTCATAATCTTCTGTATCAACTGGATAAATTCCGGCAAATACCATTGGTTTTACATCCTCAAAACCAGTAATCATATTAGTAGTTGGTGTTTTGGCATCAGTTAGCGTATCACCTACTTTTACTTCTTTTGCTTCTTTAATTCCAGAAATCAAATAACCAACATCTCCGGTAGAAATCACATTTTTAGGAACCTGGTTCAATTTTAAAGTACCAACTTCATCAGCAAAATATTCATTGCCGGTAGCCATGAATTTAATTTTTTGCCCTTTACGAATTTCTCCATTCATAACTCTGAAGATTACCTCAATTCCACGAAACGGATTGTAATGAGAATCGAAAATCAATGCCTGTAATGGTTCATCAACATTTCCTTTTGGAGCAGGAATTTTTTCGATGATGGCCGCTAAGATATTCTCAACACCAAAACCTGTTTTTCCAGAAGCATGAATAATATCTTCTAATTTACATCCGAGTAAATCGATAATATCGTCACTAACCTCTTCCGGATTAGCACTTGGTAAATCAACTTTGTTCAAAACCGGAATAATTTCCAGGTCATTCTCTAAAGCCAAATATAAGTTTGAAATCGTTTGTGCCTGAATACTTTGTGCAGCGTCAACAATCAACAGTGCCCCTTCGCAGGCTGCAATAGATCGTGAAACTTCGTATGAAAAGTCAACGTGACCAGGAGTGTCAATTAAGTTTAAAATATATTCCTCGCCTTTATAAGTGTATTCCATTTGTATGGCGTGACTTTTAATGGTGATTCCACGTTCACGTTCCAGGTCCATGTTGTCAAGCAATTGTGCTTTTTCTTCACGAGCTGTAACGGTTTGTGTAGCGCCCAATAATCGGTCTGCCAGTGTACTTTTACCGTGGTCAATGTGTGCAATAATGCAAAAGTTACGTATCTTCTTCATTTTATTATTTCAATTCTCTTATGCGAGTTTTAGTAATTTTCGGATGTAAATTTACCCTGTAGCGATTGCGTTAGAGCATGTTATTAAGGCGCAAAGATAGCGCAAAGTTTTGGATTCTGGAATGTAGTTGTCTGATTGTTGGATTCTGAAATTCAAAACTGGCTTTAAAATTCAAAATTAAATCCTTTTTCGGTCAGTTTATTGTAAATATCAGGGTCAAATTTGTACAATTTTGCAGCTCTGTGCGAGACATCCTGTTGTTTTTCATCTAAGGCAACCAGCAATTTCATGTGCAGAATTTTTCTACGAAAATTAGACTTTTCTAATTCAATTCCCAGAATCTCTTCATATAAATGCATCAACTGTAATAAAGTAAATTTTTCAGGCAAAAGATTGAATCCAATAGGCGCCTGACGAACGCGGTTTTGAAGCTGTAATAAACTAAAATTTAAAATCTCGTTGTGGTCAAATATTAGATTCGGAATTTCATTGATTCTGCACCATCTTGCTTCCTTTACTGCTAAACTGGCCTTAACATCATAATCTTCCTGATTGACAAGAGTATAATATCCAATAGTTACAATACGACGATCTAAAACCCTTTTTGGATTTGTAAATGCCTTTAGCTGTTCCAGATAAATATTGTTAAGAGTGGTAAGTTCATAAAGAATTCTGTGTGCGGCATCATCGGCGCTTTCTTCTCTTATCATCCAGCCACCAAGTAATCCCCAGTTTCCTTCGCTTTCTCCGCTGGCGTGCTGCACTAATAGCACTTCTAAGCTTCCTTTTTTAAAGCCAAAAATTACACAGTCAATTGAAATTCCATCAACTGCTGGTGTCGCACTATTTAAAACGTTGTCAATTTTAGAAATTTCTTTAGGATGTAATGATGCCATTTTTTGCTTGTATAAGCGTGTTATTAAAATTCAAAATTGAAGCCTTTCTCTGTTAGTTTATTGTAAATCTCCGGATCAAATTTATATAATTTTGCCGCTCGATGTGAAACATCCTGTTGTTTTTCATCTAAAGCAACCAACAATTTCATGTGCAGGATTTTTCGTCTGAAATTTGATTTGTCCATTTCAATTCCCAAAATCTCTTCATACAAATGCATTAATTGCAATAAAGTAAATTTTTCCGGCAAAAGATTAAATCCAATCGGCGCCTGACGCACTCTGTTTTGAAGATGTTTCAGGCTGTAAGCCAGAATTTCATTATGGTCATAAATCAAATCCGGAATTGCATCAATCCTATACCACTTTGCATCAGCAGCCGTAAAACCAGCCTTAATATTATAATCTTCCCTTTTTACCAAAGCATAATATCCGATAGTGATAACGCGTCGAAGCGGAAAACGATCCGGATCTCCAAATGCTTTTAGCTGCTCCAGATAAATGTTATCAAGACCAGTAAGTTCATTCAATAAGCGATGTGCTGCATTGTCGGTACTTTCCTTTTTGTAAATCCATCCTCCCGGAAGTCCCCATTTTCCCTTACTGATTCCTTCGCCATGTTGAACTAAAAGAACTTCTAAAATTCCTTCATCAAAACCAAATATAACACAGTCAATGGTGATCGCATTCATCGCGTTTTGCTCACTTATTATGACTGAATCAGCATCTACTTTTTTATCCATGTGCGATAGAAATTTTGACAAATTAAACAAATAAAATGCATAAGTGTCCTTATTGATTACTTAATATTTTTTTAACAAAGTAAAAATTTGATAATCAGTTGTTTGAAATCTGCAAAAAAAGGAATTCAAAAATCATAATTCTTTAAATGATTGATTGTCAAAATGCTACTTCGCTATTTTTTAGATATTTTTTATTTCGTTTTACACTCTAAACTTGTTATATCCCTATAATTGAACCAATATAAATCAGAATTAGAAAAAAATACCCTTAATATTTTGCTAAAATAGAAAAAAAGTTTTACACTTGTAGTCAAATTTACCATAAGATAAGTTCAAAATGACTATAAGTTTTAAAAGAACAATTTTTGAAGTAATAAAAGCAGCTGAAAACGGGTTTTTCAATTTACGTTTTTGGTACCCTCTCAATGAAACTTACACTTTAATATATAAACCATCACTAACTTAATTTAACCAACTTTTTTTATTATGAAAAGCAAATATTGTATGAAAACAACAATGTCCTCGTTTTGTACGGCGCTGTTGTTTAGCTTATTTATGATACAGTCGGGTTTTGCGCAGGCACAATCCCGATCTGTAAGTGGAAATGTAATATCGACCGTTGACGGAATGGGAATTCCGGGCGCAAGTGTCGCTGTACAGGGAACAAAAATCGGTACGACAACTGATTTTGACGGGAATTACAAAATAGAAGCAAAATCTGGTGACGTACTGGTATTTACTTTTATCGGATTCAAAAGCCAAAAGATAACAGTAGGATCACAACAATCGATCAACGTTAAATTGGAGGAAGAGACTTCAGAACTTAAAGAAGTAGTCGTAATAGGTTACGGTTCTCAAAAAAGAACACTGGTAACAAACGCAGTTACTCAGGTAAGTGGAGAAAATCTTACGAAAACGAATACTACAAATGCGCTTCAGGCACTTCAGGGGCAGGCAGCCGGACTTCAGGTGACGTCTACTTCAGGACAGCCAGGGGAAGGTTTGAATGTTGTGATCAGAGGGGCTGGGTCTACTTCAGGAACTAGTCCGCTTTATGTTGTCGATGGAATATTGACAGGTGATATTTCGTATTTGAATAATTCAGATATTGAATCTATTTCTGTTTTAAAAGATGCTGCTTCGGCTGCAATTTATGGTTCTCAGGCATCAAACGGGGTTATTTTGGTTACGACCAAAAAAGGGAAACGTGGTGCTGGCGGACAAATGACATTCGATCAATATTATGGTGTACAATCTGTAGCCAGAAAAGTCGATTTACTTAATGCAACAGAATATGGTGTTATGTTAAATGAAGCCGCTGTAAACTCAGGTAAGAACCCATATTTTACCAATGATCAAATTGCCGCTTTAGGATCAGGAACAAACTGGATGGACCATATGCTTACTGATAATGCTGCGACTAAAAACTTCTCTTTTGGAGCTTCAGGCGGTTCAGATACTTCTGTTTATTCTACCTCATTGTCTTATTTAGGACAAGAAGGAGTTGTAGGAGGAAAAGATCTTTCAAACTACGAGCGTTATAATTTCAGATTCAACTCAGAGCATAAATTGTATAAAGATGTAGTGACTTTGGGGGAAAACTTAAGTTTCGCTTACATTGATAAAAACGGAATTGGTGTTGGAAATCAGTACAATAATTCTTTAAGAAGCGCTTTTCAGGCAACTCCGCTATTGCCAATGTTTGATGCTGATGGTAATTATTATGATACTACAAGTGATAATGAACCTTGGCTGGCAGGTGCGGCAAATCCGTATGCTATGATGGTCTACAATAATCAAAATGAAAGTAACAATCAGAAATTATTAGGAAATGTTTACTTGCAAATTGAACCAATTAAAAACTTAACGTTCAGAACTACTTTAGGTCTTGATTATTATGCTGGCGAAGGTCATTCGTATTCTCCGGTTTACCAACTATCAATATATGCAAATAGTGCTTTTGACAAAGTAAACCAAAACATGAACAAAGGCAAAACCATCACTTGGGATAACTTATTGAGTTATAAATTTGATGCTGCCGAGAATCATCACTTTGAAACGATGTTAGGTACATCTTCTATTAATTACGATGGAACCAGTATATCAGCAACTAATGCAGATGTGATTTTTGATGATTTAGAACATGCCTGGCTAAACAATACCACTAATAAAGATGGTGCAAAAATGTCGATGACAGGTTTGAAACAAGAGACTAAAAGAATGTCTTACTTTGGAAGGTTAAATTATAACTATAAAGAAACGTATTTATTAAATGCAACTTTTAGAATGGATGGATCTTCTATTTTTTCTAAAGAAAACCAATGGGGTTATTTCCCATCTGTTTCTGGGGGATGGATTGCATCAAATGAAGAATTTTTGAAAGATTCAAACGTAATCAACTTCCTTAAATTGAGAGCGAGTTGGGGACAGGTAGGAAACCAAAATGCAAGGGCTTTCCAATATCTTTCAACAATCAAATCAAACAATACGAATTATATTTTTGGAGATACAGAAGGTGTTCTTACACCGGGAGCTTATCCTGACAGACTTTCAAATCTGGATTTAAAATGGGAAACTTCAGAGCAAATTGACTTTGGTTTTGATGCCAGATTTTTAAATAATGCTCTAAGTGTAACTTTTGATTATTATAACAAAAAAAGTAAAGACTGGTTGATTTTAGCTCCAATATTGGCAACAGCCGGTGCTGACGCTCCATTTATCAATGGTGGAGATGTGGTAAACGAAGGAGTTGAGTTAAGCTTAAGTTACCAAAATAAAATTGGAGATTTTAGTTATAACATTAGTGCAAACGGGGCTTATAATAAAAATACAGTGGGAAAAATTCCTAATGCAGATGGAATTATTCACGGATTAAGCAATGAGCTTTATGATAATGCCGGTGAATTTTACAGAGCACAAAACGGATTTCCGTTAGGTTATTTCTGGGGATATAAAACAGGAGGCGTTTTCCAGAATCAGGATCAAATCAACAATTACAAATCGGCAAGTGGTGTAGTATTACAGCCAAATGCAGCTCCCGGAGATATTATTTATCAAAATGTAAATGGAGATGATAAAATAGATGCTTCTGATAAAACAGAGATTGGAAAACCAAATCCGGACTTTACGTTTGGTTTCTCTTTGTCAGCAAATTACAAAGCTTTTGATTTTTCATTGATGGCAAATGGTGTTGCTGGAAACCAAATCGTACAATCGTACAGAAATCAGGCAGGTGCTTATGGAAATTATACTTCTGCAATTCTGGATCGTTGGCATGGTGAAGGTTCATCTAACACAGTACCTCGTGTAACAGAAGACAACAGAAACTTTACTCAGTTTTCTGACTTATACATTCAGGATGGTGATTTCTTAAGAATCAGCACGGTTACGTTAGGATTTGATTTGGCAAAAATGAAACAATCTAAACCATTTTTTGCAAGTCAGTTCAGAGTTTACTTCTCTGTATTGAACCTTTATACTTTCACGAAATACGATGGTATGGATCCTGAAATTGGATTTGGTTCTTCAAATGATGACCAGAAATTTTCATCAGGTGTTGATGTTGGGTACTATCCAAGACCAAGAACATTCATGATGGGATTAAATGTTAAACTTTAATAAATAAAAAAATGAAAAATACATATTTATATATTTTCTGTTTTAGTTTATTGTCTCTGGGTTCTTGCAGTTTAGATACTGAACCATTGACACAACTAACAGATACAAATTTTTACAAAACCACAGATGATGCTTACACAGCATTAGTGGGATGTTACGATGGTTTACAAGTTGCTACCGGGGCATCGGGCTTGGGTGTTCCGGTAATAAGCGAAGTAATGTCTGATGACTGTTTTGGAGGAACTGGTAATTCTGATGGTTTCAATTATGCAGCAATCGATGAGTTCGATATTACCCGTTCTCCATCAGATGTAGATTTACTGAATGGTAACTGGATTGGTTATTATAAAGCACTTTATCGTTGTAATGTTTTCTTGTCTAAAATGGATCAGATCGACTGGAAAGGAAATACCACGCTAAGAAAAACTTACGAGTCTGAAACTAAATTCATCAGAGCTTATCTTTATTTTGAAATGGTGCGCTTATGGGGAAATATTCCATTGTTAACAGAGCCTTCTTCTGAAAATGTTCCTCAGGCAAATCCTGATGAGGTGTATAAAGTAATAGCACAAGATTTGGTTTTTGCTTCAGACAATTTACCAGCAACAGCGTACAATGCAACAACTGGCGGACGTATTACAAAATGGGCAGCCAAATCTTTACTAGGCCGTGTTTATTTGTATTATACAGGATACTACGGAAAAACTGATTTGGTTGGAGTAGTTACAAAAGCTCAGGCTTTGGGTCATTTAGAAAATGTTATTGCCAGTAGCGGACATGGTTTAGTGGATGACTTTTCTACTTTATGGCCAGCAGCTTCAGTTGATAAATATGCAGGTGAAAGCAATAAAGAAAATGTATTTGCTATAAAATATACTTACACTAGTGATTACAACGGAAATACTGATGGTAACCACTGGCTGGTAATGTTCGGTATGAGAGAATTCTCGTCTTACCCTTATGGACGTGGATGGGGAATTACAGTAAATTCTAAATTATGGAATGTTTATGCAGCTAATGATACTAGACGTGTGGCAACTGTAATTGGAATTGATGAAGAAAAAATCGCCTTTGATAAGAAAAACAGTCAAAGAGAATATACAGGTTACTACAACAAAAAATATACACCAATGGTAGATAAAGACGGAAAAGATCTTCCGTTAACTATGGGTAGTCAGTTTTGGGACATCAGTCAGTTCCAGGATTATGTGGTGTTGAGATATGCAGATGTTTTGTTAATGGCTGCTGAGCTTGGAAGTGGAAATGCACAGGCTTATTTTGATGAGGTGAGAAAAAGAGCTTACAAAGCGAATTTTACAACTTTACCGGTAAATGCTGATAATATTCTGAAAGAAAGACATTTAGAATTCGCCCTTGAAGGTGTCAGATATTGGGATTTACTACGTCAGGGAATCGGAACTGCTTCTTCTACAATTGCTGAAACTACAACTTTGTTAAATGGTGGAGTTCCGGGAACGAAAACAATTACGGCGGCTAAAATTCAGGCGACAAAAGGGTTGCAACAAATTCCGAATACTCAGATTACATTGTCTAATGGAGTATTAAAACAAAATGCCGGTTGGTAATTTTAATTAAAAATATAAGAAAATGAAAAATATTAAATTAATAATAACATCGTTTTTGATGTTGGCCATGCTAGTATCATCTTGTTCTCCGGAAACCTATTCTTTGGATGGAGTGACGAATAAATCAGATATTAAATTTGAAATTACACAGGATTTGGCAGCTGATCCAGGCGGAAATACCGTTATAATGAAAAATTTAACCCCAGGTGTTGTTCTTACCTGGGATTATGTAACGGGAAAATCAAACAAAGCGACAGAAACCGTTAAATATGCTTTTAAAGGTAATTATACGATAAAAATTACAGCCGTAACGGGAGGTGGTATTGTTGAATTAGATCCTGTGACAGTTACGGTTACTAAGGATAATTTAAACTATGTAAACGATCCTCTTTGGAATTTACTTTCAGGTGGAGTAGGAAAATCAAAAACATGGTATTTAGATTTAAATGCTGAGGGGGTTTCAAAATATTTTATTGGACCAATGTATTTTTACGGTACTGACAACGCATGGTTAGAAGGTGGTGATAATGGATGTTACGGTACAGATTGCTGGAATTGGCTTCCGGAATGGAAAGGCAATACATGGATTGCAGCTCAGGGTGATTACGGAAGTATGACCTTTAGTTTAGATGGTGGTCCATTCTTAAAAACAGATCATAAAATGATGCCAGCTTATGGTAAGGAATCAGGAACATACTTTTTAGATGCGGCTGCAAAAACTTTAACCACTTCTGGCGCTACGATTTTGCATACAAATGAAAATGAAAATTGTGTTGTCGATTGGAAAACGATGAAAATCATGTCTATAACCGAAAACACATTACAAGTTGGGGTTTTAAGAAAATCTAGTTGTGATGGTGCAGCAACATTAGTTTTTAATTTCATATCAAAAGATTACAGCGATAATTGGGTGCCTGCAGTTGTTGCAGATCCAACTCCAAGTATTGATTTAAATGGAGGAACAGTGGGCGATTTATTATCAACAACAACTACAACCACTAAAACCTGGCATTTAAGCAAAGACACTCCCTTTAACTGGACCGATTTGAATGGTGAGCTTTTGAACAATTGGAATTCTGTTGCTGATTATGAAGCTGCAGGTTGGACAGGATACGTTGCAAGCGATCAAACTAACGTTGTTAAAAACAAAATAAGTTTCTCAAATGATGGCAAGGTAACTACTGTAGATAGCAATGGTGCAACAAAAGCTGGTACTTATGCTACAGAAGCAGGAACTAACATTATTACATTTAGCGGTATTTCACCAACATTTCCAATTGGAAGTTCCTGGGCAACAGTTTCGACTACAGAACAAAATCAATGGAAAATTGTGAAAACTGCAAAAACAGGAAATGTTGTTACGGATATCTGGTTTGGAAAAAGAGATCCAAACAAGAGTGAATATATGGTTTTCCATTTTGTCTTGAATTAAAATGGAACTAAATATTAGTACATCTTCTTAGTTTATAAACGGATATAAGTTATGAAGAGTTTGAGATAATACGCTACTCTTCATAACAATTCCAGGATATTTTGGATCTGTTTTTAATGAAAAAAATGTGCAACTAAAAAAAGTAATCTATTAATGTATCGATAGGTGGTGTCGTTTAAACACTTATCGATACATTTATAATACTTTAAAAACCATTTAAGAAATGAAAAAATCAAACCTTTTTAAAACACTTATTATTTTTTCGCTTTTTGCACTTTTGAGCTGCAGTAAAGGAAATAATGATGCTTTTACTTCTAGAAAAATTTCGTTTAATTCCGATTGGAGTTTTCATCTCAATGATAGTATTATTGATAAAGACACCATTGGATCTTCAACAAAATGGAGAACTTTAAGTGTTCCTCATGATTGGAGCATCGAAGGAAAATTTGATGAAAAAAGTCCGGCCGGTTATGGCGGAGGAGCATTAAACGGAGGTTTAGGCTGGTATAAAAAAACATTCAAAGTGGCAGCTGCAGACAGCAGCAAAGTTACTTCAGTTATTTTTGACGGAGTTTACAGAAACAGTGAAGTTTGGGTAAACGGACATTATTTAGGAAAACGCCCAAACGGATATATTGGTTTTCAATATGATATGTCGCCATATTTAAATTACGGAGATAAAAACAACGAAATTATTGTTAAGGTTGACAATTCAAAACAACCGAATTCACGTTGGTATTCTGGCTCAGGAATTTTTAGAAACGTCTGGATCGAAACTACCGATAAACTTCATGTTGGTCAATGGGGAACTTATGTTACCACTCCAAAAGTTACTGCCGAAAAAGCCTCGGTAAATTTTGAAACTACCATTCAGAATCAAAATTCGGCTTCAAAAAAAGCAATTGTAACAACTACTATTTTTAAAGAAGATACTAAAGTAACAGCTGTTACTCAAAATATAACAATAGCTGCAAACGCCAATTCAACAATAAAACAAACGGCAGAAGTTGAATCACCAATTTTATGGTCTGTTGAAAAACCGGAATTGTATACCGCAGTTACTGAAATTTCAGTTGATGATAAAATTGTAGATCAATATAAAACCAATTTTGGAATCCGAGATTTTAAATTTGATTTAGATAAAGGTTTTCTCCTAAACGGAAAACAGGTTAAAATCAAAGGAGTTTGTATGCATCATGATTTGGGACCACTTGGTTCTGCAATCAACACGCGCGCTATCGAACGTCAATTGGAAATCTTAAAAGGAATGGGCGTTAACGGAATCAGAACTTCTCATAATCCACCCGCTCCGGAACTTCTGGATCTTTGCGATAAAATGGGTTTCATTGTTATGGATGAAGCATTTGATATGTGGAAACAAAGCAAAACCAAATACGATTACGGAAATGACTGGGACAAATGGCACAAAAAAGATCTAATCGATCAATTGCTTCGCGACCGTAATCACCCAAGTATTTTTGTTTGGAGTATCGGAAATGAAATTCCACAACAATGGGATGAAAGCGGTGTGAAAATCGCAAAAGAATTAGCAGCAATTACACGTCAATATGATAAAACGCGTCCGTTAACTGCAGCAATGAATCCGCCGGTAAACATGAATATTGATGAAGTAACGCTGCAGTTTGAACAAAAGAATGTTCAATTTAATGCCATTGCCAAATCGGGTGTTTTAGATCTTATTGGTTACAATTATGCACACCAAACTTATGAGCATCATAAAAAGAATTTCCCTAACACGCCATTTATTGCGACTGAAACGACATCGGCTTTAGAAACACGCGGTTATTATGATGCCAATTCAGATTCGATTAAAAAATGGCCGGTAAGATGGGATCTTAAATTTACAGACGGTAATCCGGGAAACACTGTTTCTGCTTACGATCAGGTGCAGGCGCCCTGGGGTTCTACGCACGAAGCAACCTGGAAGGTTATTAAAAAACATGATTTCTTATCCGGAATGTACATTTGGACAGGTTTCGATTACATCGGAGAACCAACTCCGTATGAATGGCCATCAATCAGTTCGTATTTCGGAATTGTAGATTTAGCCGGTTTCCCGAAAGACGTTTATTATATGTACCAAAGTGAATGGACAGATAAAACGGTGTTGCACATTTTCCCACATTGGAACTGGAAAGCAGGACAGACCGTTGATGTTTGGGCCTATTATAATAAAGCGGATGAGGTTGAACTTTTCTTAAATGGAAAATCAGTTGGAGTAAGAAGTAAAAAAGGAGAAGATTTACATGTAATGTGGAAAGTTCCTTTTCAGGCTGGAACACTGAAAGCTGTTTCTCGTAAAAATGGTAAAACAGTTTTAGAAACAGAAATCAAAACAGCTGGAAATCCTGAAAATTTAAAATTAACTGCAGACAGAAGCAACATTAAAGCGGATGGAAATGATTTGTCATTTGTAACCGTTGATATTTTGGATGCAAAAGGAATTTTAGCGCCAAAAGCAAATAACGAAATCAACTTTTCTTTGAAAGGAGAAGGGAAAATTGTTGGCGTTTGCAGCGGAGATCCGGTAAGTCACGAATCATACAAAGGATCTAAACATACAGCCTTAAACGGAAAATGTTTGGTAATTGTTCAATCTTCTAATAAATCAGGAAGATTAGAATTAACCGCTAAAGCGAATGGATTAAAACCCGCAACAATTGTAATTACAGCAGAATAAGTTGCCTCTCCTGCAAGGTTTTCGAAACCTTGTAGGTATAATTAACACAAGGAATAGCCAACACAATACCTACAAGGTTTCGAAAACCTTGCAGGAAAGGAAATAATAAAATTAACAAATGAAAAACACACAACTAACCACATTGTTTTCAATCTGTATGTTTGGATTGTTGCTTGCGCCAAAAGCGTCGGCACAAATTCAAAATGCAGATGTGCTTAACGCTCCAATAGACATCAGCAAAGATTTTCAGAATTATCTGAATACTTTTTATTTTGCTGATGAATTGTCAAATTTTGATCCTGCAACAGGAAAGGGAACTATAAAGTATTTGAGGTACAATTACAAAACGCGTCAGGCTTTCAACAACATGATGATGAAACCTGATGTAGAAAAACCAAACGAATTCCCAACTACGGAATACGAAGTTTCACCTGAATTACCTTTCCAGATTCAGTTTGTCTCAGACAGAACTATCCGAATCAAAACTACTTCAGGACCACAATTTCATCCTGAAAAGGAATCTTTAATGTTGATTAACGGCGTTGCGCCAAATCATCCGGAGTTATGGAAGTATTCTAAAATCGAAGGCGGTCATAAATATACCAGCAAACACGGAGTTGTTGAGATTTTATCAAAACCATGGCATGTAAAAATTTATGATGAAACAGGAAAATTATTGACCAGTACGCTTCACGATTCAGATTTTAAAAACACCTATACGCCAACGCTTCCGTTTTCTTACGTTCGCAGAAACAGCGATTACTCCAGAAGTATGGGCGCTGCTTTTAGCTTAGAACCAGATGAAAAAATATTTGGTTGTGGGGAATCTTTCACACAATTTAATAAACGCGGACAAAAAGTAGTTTTATGGACGGATGACGCTAACGGAATCCAAAATGAAACGATGTACAAACCGGTTCCGTTTTACATGAGTAGCCGCGGTTACGGAGTTTTCATGCACCATTCAACACCAATTACAGTTGATTTTGGAAGATACTTTGGAAGTGCCAACGAAATGTATATTGGAGATGACGAAGCCGATTTGTTTTTCTTCATTGGAGAACCAAAAGACATTTTAGATCAATATACAGATTTGACCGGAAAAGCAGCGATGCCACCACTTTGGTCTTTCGGATTTTGGATGAGTCGAATCACTTATTTTACTGAAAAAGAAGGAAGAGAAGTAGCGAAAGATTTACGTAAATATAAAATCCCAACGGATGTAATTCATTTTGATACAGGTTGGTTTGATGTAGACTGGAGAAACAATTACGAGTTTGCAAAAGCGCGTTTCCCAGATGCTCAAAAAATGATGTCGGATTTAAAAGACGATGGTTTCCATGTATGTTTATGGCAATTGCCTTATTTCACACCAAAGAATACCTTGTTTCCTGAAATCATGGAAAAAAACTTAGCAGTAAGAGATCGTAAAGGAAACCTTCCTTACGAAGATGCTGTTTTGGATTTCTCAAATCCGGAAACTGTTACCTGGTATCAATCAAAATTGAAAAAATTATTTGATCAGGGTGTTTCTGTTTTCAAAGTTGATTTTGGAGAAGCAGCACCGCCAGACGGAATTTACCATTCAGGAAGAACAGGTTTTTACGAACACAATTTATATCCGTTACGATACAATAAGGCAGTTGCTGAAATTACACAGAAAGAAAAAGGTTATACTTTAATCTGGGCCAGAAGTACCTGGGCAGGATCTCAGCGTTATCCTTTGCATTGGGGTGGAGATGCCGAAACTTCAAATGGTGCGATGTCAGCTGAATTAAGAGGCGGACTATCTTTAGGATTAAGTGGATTCAGTTTCTGGAGTCATGATGTGGGTGGATTTGCAACAAAATCGCCTGAGAATTTATACAGAAGATGGGCACCATTCGGAATGTTTACTTCTCACGTAAGAAGCCACGGAGAGCCTCCGCGCGAACCTTGGTTGTACAGTAAAGACTTTTTGGAAGGATTTAGAAAAGCAGATAATATGCGTTATGAATTGATGCCATATATCTACGCTCAGGCGAAAGAAAGTTCTAAAAAAGGATTGCCAATGATGCGTGCTTTATTTGTAGAATATCCAAATGATCCTGGAGCCTGGTTAGTGGATAATGAATATTTATTCGGATCAAGTATGTTGGTTGCACCACTTTTTGAAGAAGTGACGGAAAGAGATGTTTATCTTCCGGAAGGAACATGGATTGACTATCAAACTAAAAAAGTATACCAATCGGGCTGGCATAAAATCAAAGCAGGCGAAGTGCCAATTGTAGTTTTAGTAAAAGACGGAACAGCATTGCCTCATATCGCTTTGGCACAGTCAACAAAAGACATGGACTGGAGCAAATTAACGCTGAAAGTATATGCAAGTGATAAAACAACTTCGGCAACAGCCAAAGTATTTTTACCGGATGGTGATGCTGTACAAGAAATTAAAGTTTCCAAAAATGGAAATAATTTTGAAGTTGCACCAAATGCATTAAACGGAAAAACCACTTTTAAAACAGAGTGGGTTAAATAAATCATTTGTTTTTATCCCGTAGGGATTTAATGTCGGTAGCAATATCAATTATTGTCGTAATTTTTCCCGTTAGGGAATACACAAAATAAGAACCTGTAGTCCCTGACGGGACATTAAAACCGGGTTTCTGTTTTTCTACCAACATTAAATCCCTACGGGATAAAAAAGTATAAAATGATTAAAGGTTGAGAATTAAAAAGTAGAAATCTACCAGATCTGCTAAATCTGCGTGAGAAAAAAATTAAAAAATTATTTCGAATCTTTTATCCCGATAGCTATCGGGAGTGGCAAAAAAAACATCCCTAACAGGATAAAAATAAGTTTTGTTTGAGTTTTTAAATCGGGTGAAAGCTTTGCTAGCGCCCGATTTATTTAAAATGAATTAAGAAAAATATCATGAAAAATTACCTGATTCTTCCCGCTTTAATCCTTTCGGTTTCGATTGGATACAGTCAAAAAAATAAAAATGCTTACGAACTGGCTTCGCCAAACGGGCTGAATAAAATAAAATTTGAGCTGGTAAAAAATGCTCCAAAATATGCTGTTTCGCACGGAAAAACCGAAGTGATTACACCATCAGACATGGGATTTTTATTAAAAGGAAATGAAAATTTAAGTTCTGATTTCGAAATCAAAAACGTAAAAAATACTTCGTTTGATGAAACCTGGGAACAAGTTTGGGGAGAAAAGAAAAATATCAGAAACCATTATAATCAGCTTTCAGTTGAATTACAGCAAAAAAGTGGAAATAAACGCAAATTAGAAATTCAGTTTCGTGCTTTCGATGACGGAATCGCTTTTAGATATGTGTATCCAAAACAAAATGTAAAAGACAGTATTTTCATTATGGATGAAAAAACGACTTTTAACTTAAAAGAAGATGGAAAAGCATGGTGGATTCCGGCAAACAGAGAAAATCGTGATGAATATCTTTTTAAAGATGCTCCGGTAAGTACACTTGATACTGTTTTAACGCCACTAACGATAGAAAGTAAAAGCGGATTAGCCTTGAGTTTTCATGAAGCCAATTTAACTGATTTTGCCAGTATGACTTTGGTTAATACAACCGGAACACAATTGAAATCAGACTTAGTGCCTTGGGCAGATGGTGTAAAAGTGCGCGTAAAAGATACGTTTACTTCTTCGTGGAGAACGCTTCAGATTGGAGAGAATCCTGGAGACTTGATTACTTCTTATTTGATTTTAAACCTGAACGAACCAAACAAATTAAAAAATACAGCAAGTTACTTCCAACCATACAAATACTTCGGAATCTGGTGGGGAATGCACATCGGAAAATATACTTTTTGGGAAAGCGACAAACAAGGAGCAACAACCAAACATGCCGAAGAATATATTGATTTTACAGCCAAAGAAGGATTTCATCATTTATTGATTGAAGGCTGGAATAAAGGCTGGACACCAGCCTGGTATGAAAATCATATGCATATGTTTAGTTTCACAAAAAGTGCGGACAATTTCGACTTGCAAAAAGTGGTGGAATACGGAAACAAAAAAGGCGTAGCACTTATTGGTTACCATGAAACGGGTTCAAACTTAATTAACTATTTAAAAGAAGTAGACGAAGGTTTTGCATTGTACAAAAAACTTGGAATGCATTCGGTTAAAATTGGGCACGTAGGTTCTAAATTGAACATGAAAGAAAATCATTTCGGACAATTTGGAGTAAATTATTTCAGATACATTTTAGAAAAAGCAGCACAATATGATTTAGCGGTTTTATATCATGAATCAATAAAAGACACCGGAGAACGCAGAACTTTTCCAAACATGGTTTCAAGAGAAGCGGCAAGAGGACAGGAATATAATGCCTGGAGCGAAGGAAATCCGCCAAACCACCTGACGATTATTCCTTTTACAAGATTACTTTCAGGACCAATGGATTTCACACCTGGAATTTTTGATGTTGAGGTAAAACAAGGTTATCCTGGAAAAAGAGTACACGGAACTGCCGCGCAGCAATTGGCATTGTATGTAACAATTTATGCTCCAATCCAAATGATGGCCGATCTTCCTGAAAACTATGAAGGAAAACCAGCTTTGCAATTCTTAAAAGATGTTCCTACAGATTGGGAAGATACTAAAGTGTTAGAAGGAAAAATTGGAGAATACATCACCACAGCCCGTAAAGACAGAAACAGTGCCGATTGGTATTTAGGAACAATCACAAACGAAAAAGCAAGAGACGTAAATGTTGCTTTATCATTTTTAGATCCAAATGCAACATACGAAGCGCAAATTTATGCTGATGCAGAAGGAACGGATGAAACGCATAATCCAGCTGAAATTGCAATTTCTAAGAAGACGGTTAAAGCTTCAGATGTATTAAAATTACATTTAGGCGGTGCGGGTGGAACAGCAATTAGATTTAAAAAATTATAATTAATATCCTAACAGGTTTTGGAAACCTGTTAGGATAAAAAAATAAAGATGAAAAAAAATCTAATAATACCCTTTATTTTCATAAGTCTAATCAACATTAGTTTGTTTGGACAAAATTCGAATGCGGTAAAATATGAGGAAAGAATCATTAAAATTGATTACAACAAATCTGCCGGAAAACTAAACACCATGTTCAAAGAATGCATTGGTGCAGGTCGGGCAAATGAAGGATTACGTGCCGATTGGCAACAACAACTGGCAATGACCAAAAAAGAATGCGACTTTAAATACATCAGAATGCATGGTTTATTGTCTGATGATATGGGGGTTTACAGAGAAGATGCCAAAGGAAATCCAGAATACAATTACCAATATATTGATGTATTATATGATTTTATATTGAGCATTAAAATGAAACCTTTTGTTGAATTGGGTTTTATGCCAGAAGCTTTGGCCAGTGGAAAAGAAACAATTTTTTGGTGGAAAGGAAATGTAACGCCACCAAAAGACTATAAAAAATGGGAAGATTTAATTCGAAACCTAACCCAGCATTTCAAAGAACGTTACGGAGACGAAGAAGTAAAAACATGGTATTTTGAAGTTTGGAACGAACCTAATTTAACGCCAGGTTTCTGGACGGGAACGCAAGCAGAATATTTTAAACTGTATGAATATGCAGCACGAGGTATAAAAGCAGTAAATCCAACTTACAAAGTGGGTGGGCCAGCAACGGCAGGTGCGGGCTGGGTTCCGGAAACAATTGATTTTTGTGTTAAAAATAATGTGCCGTTAGATTTTATTTCGACACATACTTATGGAGTAAATCAAGGTTACTTAGATGAATTTGGAACTTCGGGAACGGTTTTAAGCAAAGATGATTCCAGCATAAGCGGTGATGTAATCAAATCTCGGAATCAAATTTCAAATTCGGCTAAGCCAAAATTAGAATTGCATTATACAGAATGGAGCTCTTCCTATACGCCGGCAGATCCTATTCACGACAGTTATCATTCGGCAGCTTACATTTTGCAGAAATTAAAACAAGTTGGTAAAGCGGCAAACTCAATGTCCTATTGGGTATTCACTGATATTTTTGAAGAACCGGGTCCAAGATTTACACCTTTTCACGGCGGTTTTGGATTATTGAATACACAGGGAATTAAAAAACCAGCTTATTTTTCTTACTCCTTTCTGAATAAATTGGGAGAAACAGAACTTCAGAATAAAGACACCTCTTCATGGGCGGCTAAAAATGCAAAAGGAGATGTTCAGTTATTGTTTTGGGATTTTACCAATACACATCCAGGCGATAAAGTTTGGAATCAGACCTACTATGTTCAGGATTTACCTTCTCAGTCTAAAGGAACCGTGAAAATTGAAGTAGACGGACTTCAAAAAGGGAAATACAATTTGGAGATTTATAAGGTGGGTTATAAATCAAATGATGCCTACGCCGATTATTTAGCCATGAACAAGCCCAATCAGCTTACTATTGATCAGGTAAAGAAAATAAAAGAACATAATAACGGTGCTCCAATTGCAATTGAAAAAGTAGTAATTGATTCAAAAGGAACTTACCGTAAAGATTTTAAGATGAACGAAAATGATGTTGTTTTATTCAATTTCGTAAAGCAATAAAACTATTAAAACCACAAAGTATAACATAAATTATCAAGTATGAAAAACAAAATAATATACCTGTCCGCAGCAGTAGCTTTTGGCTTGTTTGCTTCTTGTAAAAAAGACGTACAGTCAACAGATTCTAATGCTGTACAGACAGAAAAACACCAGGGGAAAGAGATCGGTTCTGAGCACGATGCAGAAATAGATAAATTGGTTTCTCAAATGACATTGGAGGAAAAAATCGGAATGTTACACGGAAACAGTATGTTTAGTACTGGTGCCGTAGAACGTTTAGGTATTCCGGAATTGAAAATGGCGGATGGACCTTTAGGCGTTCGTGAAGAGATTTCACGCGACAATTGGGCTCCGGCAGGTTTAACGGATGATTTTGCGACTTATTATCCAGCCGGAGGAGCATTAGCCGCAACCTGGGATGCGGAAATGGCTTATACTTTCGGAAATAGTGTTGGTCAGGAATTGCGCGCACGAGATAAAGACATGTTGCTTTCACCGGCAATTAATATGGTGAGAACACCACTTGGCGGAAGAACGTACGAATACATGAGTGAAGACCCATTTTTAAATAAAAAAATTGCAGTGCCTTTGGTTGTGGGTTTACAAGACAATGATGTAATGGCATGTGTTAAACATTTTGCAGCGAACAATCAGGAAACGAATCGTGATTTTGTTGATGTTCAAATTGACGAACGTACTCTTCGTGAAATTTATTTACCAGCATTCGAAGCGGCGGTGAAGGAAGGTCATGCTTATAGCGTAATGGGGGCTTACAATAAATTCAGAGGTGAGTACTTATGTGAAAATGATTATATGCTGAATAAAATCCTTCGTGATGAGTGGGGTTTTAAAGGAATTGTAGTTTCAGATTGGGCAGCTGTTCATTCAACAGCTAAATCTTTAAAAAGTGGTTTAGATATTGAAATGGGAACTCCAAAACCTTTCAATGAATTTTTCCTTGCTGATAAGTTAGTTGCTGCAGCAAAAGCAGGTGAGGTTTCTGAAGCAGAAATTGACATCCATGTAAAAAGAATTTTACGCACTTTGTTTCAGGTGAAAGCTATGGGACCAGACAGTAAAAACCGTGTAAAAGGAAGTATTTCTACCGAAGCACATTATCAGGATGCCTACAAAATTGCAGCTGAAGCAATTGTTTTATTAAAAAATGAAAACAACGCATTGCCTTTAAAATTAGACGGAGTAAAATCGATTGCTGTCATTGGAAACAATGCTACAAAGAAAAATGCTTTGGGCGGATTTGGTGCCGGAGTTAAAACAAAAAGAGAAATTACACCTCTTGAAGGTTTGAAAAACAGATTACCGTCATCAATCAAAATTAATTATGCTGAAGGATATTTAGAGCGTTATGATGAAAAAAACAAAGGAAAATTAGGTGATATTACACTAAACGGACCAGTAACAATTGATGAGCTTGATCTGGCAAAAGTTAATGAAGCGGTTGAGGCTGCGAAGAAATCTGATGTGGCAATCATTTTTGCGGGTTCAAATCGTGATTACGAAACAGAAGCTTCAGACCGTCGAACTTTAAAATTGCCTTTTGGACAAGAAGAATTAATCAAAAAAGTACAAGCTGTAAATCCGAGAACTATTGTTGTCATGATTGCCGGAGCTCCTTTTGATATTAATGAAGTAAGTAAAAATACATCGGCTTTGGTTTGGAGTTGGTTCAATGGTTCTGAAGGAGGAAATGCATTAGCAGATGTAATCTTAGGAAAAGTAAATCCGTCAGGAAAATTACCATGGACAATGCCTAAAAACATTATAGATTCTCCTGCACATGCAACAAAAAGTTTCCCAGGCGGAAAAACCGTTAATTATGCTGAAGGTATTTTAATTGGATACCGTTGGTTTGACACTAAAAATATCGCACCGTTATATCCTTTCGGATATGGATTATCATATACCAATTTTGCTTTTGAAAATACTAAAAGTGATAAAACTTCTTATGCTGAAAATGAAACTATCACGGTTTCTGTTGATGTGAAAAACACAGGAAAAGTAGATGGAAAAGAAGTTGTTCAATTATATGCTTCAAAATCAGATTCAAAAGTGAGCCGTGCTTCAAAAGAATTAAAAGGATTCAAAAAAGTATTAGTAAAAGCCGGTAACTCTGAGACAGTAACTATTACACTTCCTGTAAAAGAATTGGCTTACTATGATGTGGCTTCAAAAAAATGGGTTAGAATCTGGAAAATATACTTTGAAAGTTGGAAATTCTTCAAGAGATATCAAAAAAGAAATTGCAATAACCATCAAATAACTTTCAATTAAACACAACTAAGACAACTTAACTAACTATAAAAACCAAATAAATGAACCGAATAATAAAAAGTTATCTGTTAAACGCAGTTTTGTGTTTATCCTGGATAAGCGTTTTAGCATGTAGTTCTGATAAAGAAGCTATTCCGGAAAATCCAGGCCCGATTGCAAAAGTACTTACGGTTGATAGCAATAAAATTGATTTGCTGAGTTCGGCAAGTACTGGTGAATTTATTGTGACTACAACCAGCACAGGTTGGTCAGTTGCTGCATCAGACGCAAGCTGGTTAAAATTTACTCCTACCGCAGGTGTGGCCGGAAAAACAACAATTACAGTTACCGCTTCAGAAAATACTAGTTCTGTGGCAAGAACAGCAGTAATTACAATCAGTTCAAGTGCAGTACCATCTGTACAAGTAAATGTTTCTCAGGCAGGAAAAACAGGTATTTACCCAAGTTACAATACGGCTCCACTAGCTGCAGACGCGACCGGAATGAGTAGCACTGCTGTTCAATTGGCGGCAAAAATAAAACTAGGCTGGAACATCGGGAATACCATGGAAGCGACTGGCGGCGAAACGGCATGGGGAAATCCAAAAGTGACCAAAGCTTTAATCGATGCGGTAAAAGCAAAAGGTTTTAATGCGATTAGAATTCCGTGTTCATGGAATCAATATTTAGAAAATACGGCAACTGCAAAAATAAAAGCAGATTGGTTAAACCGAGTGAAAGAAGTCGTACAATATTGTGTAGACAATGATATGTATGTATTAGTAAATATTCACTGGGACGGCGGCTGGCTGGAAAACAATATTACCGAAGCCAAAAAGGAAGAAAACAACGCAAAACAAAAAGCTTTTTGGGAGCAAATTGCAACCACTTTACGTGGATTTGATGAGCATGTATTATTTGCAAGCGCCAATGAACCTGCTGTTGAAGATGCAGCTCAAATGGCTGTTTTGACATCTTATCACCAAACATTCATTGATGCTGTTCGTTCTACAGGCGGAAAAAATGCTAATCGTGTATTAGTGATTCAGGGACCAACAACAGATATTGAAAAAACTAATAAATTGATGCTGACTTTACCAAAAGATAAGGTAGCTAATAAAATGATGGTTGAGGTGCATTATTATTCACCATGGAATTTCGCCGGTTTAACCAAAGACGAAACCTGGGGTAAAATGTTCTATTATTGGGGAACTGGTTTTCACTCCACAACAGATACTGAACGAAACCCAACCTGGGGTGAAGAAGCAGATTTGGAGAAAAATTTCAAGTTAATGAAAACGCAGTTTGTAGATAAAGGAATTCCCGTTTTACTGGGAGAATTTGGTGCAATTAGAAGAACAACCTTAACAGGAGATGCCTTAACCCTGCATTTAGCTTCAAGAGCCTATTATTTAAAAAGTGTGGTAAAACAAGCCAAAGCAAACGGCTTATTGCCATTCTATTGGGATGAAGGAAGCATGGGTAACAATGGGTTCGGAATTTTTAATAGAAGTGACAACACTGTTTTTGATACCCAGGCGCTAAATGCCCTGATTGAAGGATTGCAATAAATAACCTATATTTGATAACATAGATTGAACCGCAAAGTTCGCAAAGCAAGCGCAATACCCGCAAAGCTTTGCGAACTTTGCGTAATTCATGGCGGCCTTTGCGGTTAAATTTTTAAGTTAAATGTCAAGATAAAGAAAATGAAAAAATATACAACCTTTATTTTAGTACTGGTAAGCATAATAGCAAATGCCAATGTAAAAATGCCATTACTATTTTCAGACGGAATGGTTTTACAGCGCAATAAAGAAATCCCGGTTTGGGGTTGGGCTGATGCCAATGAAAAAGTCGAAGTGCATTTCAACAAACAAACCAAAACAATCGTTGCCGATAAAAATGGAAAATGGATGATAAAACTGTCTGCTGAAAAAGCAGGAGGACCTTTTGAATTACTCATCACAGGAAAAAACAAAATCATCATAAAAGATGTTTTGGTTGGAGAAGTATGGATTTGCAGCGGACAATCTAATATGGAATTTCAGGTTTCAAAAACCATAAATGCCGAAAAAGAAATAGCCGATTCTAATTATCCTATGATTCGCCATTTTGGAGTAGCGCAGGATTTAAGTGGAAAGCCAAAAGACGATCTAAAAGCCGGAAAATGGGAAGTTTCGAGCAAAGAAACGGTTGGCAATTTTACAGCTGTCGGTTATTATTTCGCTAAAAAATTATATGCAGAATTAAAAATTCCAATCGGAATCATCAATACTTCCTGGGGCGGAACCAATGTTGAAACCTGGACAAGCCGCGAAGCTTTCCAAAAAAGCGAAGATTTCAAAACCATGATTGCCGATGTTCCAACATTAAATATGGATTCTATTTCAAAATTGTACGCGAGACAAATGAAAGAAAGAGTCGAAAAAATTCAGGGAACTCCTGTAAGTACAGAAAACGAAAACACCTTCAAAGAATCAACATTCAATGATACAAATTGGGGTGAATTAAACACGCCAAGTTTGTGGGAAAACCAGCCTTTGGGCGATTTAGACGGAATTGTCTGGATGCGAAAAACCATTACACTTTCAGCAGAAGACATTAAAAATAAAGCCACTTTATATCTTTCAAAAATCGACGACGAAGATATTACCTATGTAAACGGAATCGAAGTTGGTAAAAATACCCAATGGGATTTCAAACGTGTGTATGAAGTTTCGGCAAACGTCTTAAAAGAAGGAAAAAATGTTATTGCCGTAAGAATTGTAGATAACAGCGGCGGCGGAGGAATCTACGGAGATGCAGCCGACTTAAAACTGACTTTAGGAAGCAAAATAATTCCGCTTGACGGAAAATGGAAATTCAAAGTGATAGTCGTAAAAACATCATTATCACCAAACAGTTATCCGTCATTATTATACAATGCCATGGTAAATCCGCTCGTTCCTTATGCGATCGAAGGCGTTTTATGGTATCAGGGTGAAGCCAATGTTTGGAGAGCCAATCAATATAAAAAGGCATTTCCATTAATGATCAGCGATTGGAGAACAAAATTCAATCAGGGCGATTTTCCTTTTTACTTCGTTCAATTATCCACTTTTGATGAGTTCAAAGGAAACAGTAAAGTTGGAAGCCGTTGGGCAGAACTTCGTGAAGCACAATCGGAGACTTTGAAATTGAAAAATACCGGAATGGCCGTAACCACAGATATCGGAAATGCAAAAGATATTCACCCAACCAACAAGCAAGACGTGGGATTGCGTTTGGCAGCAATCGCCCTAAACAATGTTTACGGTAAAAAACAAGTATACAGCGGACCAACTTATAAATCTCAGGAAATAAAAGGAAACCAGATCATTCTTACTTTCGATAACATAGGTAGCGGTTTGTCAGCTTCTGATAATTCCCAAAACGTAAAAGGCTTCGAAATTGCTGGTGCCGACAAAGTTTTTCATTCCGCGAAAGCGATAATTAAAGACAACAAAATAATCGTTTCAAGCGAAAATGTTCCAAATCCGGTTGCCGTTCACTACGGTTGGGCAGATGATGATACCGAAATCAATCTTTTTAACAAAGAAAAGTTTCCTGCATCGCCTTTCAGAACCGATAATTGGGAAATGATTACGGCAAATGAGAAATATAAGGTTAGTAAATAGTTGGGCGTGACCGTATTTGCAAAAAGCGCTATTTTAACAAACCGCTTATGTGCGCTTTTTACAAATACGGTCGGGCTATCCACACTACTTCGGTAGTTGCTCCTATCCCTCACGCGAGTGACCGGTAAACAAGAAAGTATCATTTTTATAATTGATAAACGGATATTGTAAACGAAAATAGTTCCATAGGAACGAAATATCGGTAGCGACGGATGTTAATCCGTTGATGAAAAGTGAACACCACCATCAATAGTTCCATAGGAACGAAATGTTGGTAAAAAAGGAACATCAGCATAAAGCTCCGTAGAAGCGACATATTTTAAACGCAACAAATGAACTCAAACCTCACAAAAAAAACATTTTTCATTTTACTAATCACATTTTTCTGTAAAAATGCAAACGCACAATCCAATCACGTTTTATGGTACAATCAACCCGCTGAATTTTTTGAAGAAAGCCTTGTTTTAGGAAACGGAAAAATGGGAGCAACTGTTTTTGGCGGGGTTAACTCAGATAAAATTTATCTTAACGATATCACGCTTTGGTCAGGCGAACCTGTAAACCCAAACATGAATCCGGAAGCCTATAAAAATCTTCCTGCAATTCGCGAAGCGCTAAAAAACGAAAATTACAAACTAGCAGAAGAATTAAATAAAAAGATAGAAGGTAAAAATTCCGAAAACTATTCCCCACTCGGGACATTGCTGATCACTAATTCAAATCAGGGAAAAGTGAGCAATTATCGTCGTGAACTTGATATTGCCAACGCCATTTCAAAAGTAAGTTATGAAATGGATGGGGTAAAATACACGAGAGAATATTTTGTTTCAGCGCCAGACAAAATCATGATTATCAAATTGACAAGCAGTCAAAAAGGTGCTTTAAATTTTGATATCAATTCAAGCAGTTTGCTGAAATTTAAAACCGAAACAAAAAACAATGTGCTTGTAATGAATGGAACTGCGCCAATTCATGAAAATTCTGATTATCACACATTTCCTTCGTATATTTTATTAAAAGAAAGAGGAACAAGATTCACAACTTCAATAAAAATCAAAAATACCGATGGAACAATTGAAACGTCTAATAGTAATTTGGGACTAAAAAATGGAACAGAAGCTATAATTTATGTTTCAGTTGCTACCAGTTTTAATGGTTTTGATAAAAATCCGGCATCACAAGGATTGAATGATAATGTAATTGCAACAGATAATTTAAACAAAGCCTTTGCTAAAACATTCGATAAATTAAAAGAAAATCACGCCAGAGATTATCAAAAATTCTACAATCGTGTCCATCTTGATTTAGGAAAAACAACCGCTCCTGATTTGCCAACAGACGAGCGTTTGTTAAGATATTCAGAGGGAAAAGAAGATAAAAATCTTGAAATTCTCTATTTCAATTATGGACGTTATTTGCTTATAAGCAGTTCAAGAACCCTAGGTGTTCCAGCCAATTTACAAGGCTTATGGAATCCGCATTTATATGCGCCCTGGAGTAGTAATTATACGATGAATATCAATTTGGAAGAAAATTATTGGCTGGCAGAAAACACCAATCTTTCAGAAATGCATTTGCCACTTTTGTCTTTTGTAAAAAATCTTTCGGTAACCGGAAAAATAACCGCAAAGTCTTTTTATGGAGTAGATAAAGGCTGGGCAGCAGCACACAATTCTGATATTTGGGCCATGACCAATCCGGTTGGCCAATTTGGAAAAGAAGATCCCATGTGGGCTTGCTGGCCAATAGCAGGAGCCTGGCTGAGCACACATATTTGGGAACATTATGTTTTTACCCAGGATAAAAATTATTTAAAAACAGAAGGATATCCGGTGATGAAAGGTGCCTCTGAATTTCTTTTAGGATGGTTGATAACCGATATAAATGGAAATTTAATTACGTCACCTTCAACTTCACCTGAAAATCGGTATTTAACTCCAGATGGATTTGTTGGCGCAACGATGTATGGTGGAACCGCAGATTTGGCCATGATCAGAGAATGTTTTGATAAAACAGTTAGAGCTTCAAAAGTCTTAAATGTCGATGCTGATTTTAGGACGAAATTGGAAACAGCACTTTCTAAATTGCATCCGTATCAAATTGGTAAAAAAGGAAATTTGCAGGAGTGGTATTTCGATTGGGAAGATAAAGATCCAAAACACCGCCATCAATCACAGTTATTCGGACTTTTTCCAGGCCATCAAATTACGCCTCAAAAAACACCAGATTTAGCGGCTGCATCCAGAAAAACACTTGAAATAAAAGGTGATGAAACCACAGGCTGGTCAAAAGGCTGGAGAATCAACCTTTGGGCAAGACTTTGGGACGGGAATCGTGCTTACAAAATGTATAGAGAATTACTTCGTTATGTCGATCCGGATGGAAAGAAAACAGAGAAACCAAGAAGAGGCGGAGGAACGTATCCGAATTTATTCGACGCGCATCCGCCATTTCAAATTGATGGTAATTTTGGAGGAGCCGCAGCCGTTGCAGAAATGCTCGTACAATCTGATGAAAACGAAATCAGATTATTGCCTGCCTTACCAGATGCCTGGGAAACCGGATCTGTAAAAGGAATTTGTGCAAGAGGAGGATTTGAAATTGAAATGTCGTGGGAAAATAAATCACTTAAAAAAGTTACGATAATTTCTAAAAATGGAAGAAAAACAACTTTAATAAGCGGTGATAAAAAGCAAGATATCACATTGGAAAAAGGAGAAAAAACAGAATTAAACTGGTAAAATAATTCTAAACGTAATCTTTATCAAACCTAACAGTCCCGAAGCCTCGGGATAAAACCTGTTAGGTTTTGTTGTTACTGAGCTCCAGCGGAGCGATATGTTTATAGCAATTAGAATATTAACGGAAATAAAGCTCCAGCGGAGCGACATATTGATTCTTACAATTAGAAAGTGCCACCCCGATGGGGTTTCTGCCAACTGTATTCGTAAATTCCTATAAATATGTTGTCCCTCTGGGACTTAGTTATTCTTTTTCAGAAGTTTCGATGGATTTTTTCTCAGATTCTTTAGCATGTTCTTCTTTAAAAGATTCATACCATTTTTCAATAGACGGATACACAAAAGCTGCCACTTTTTTTACCGGATTGTAAAAAATAGAGTTATCTAAAGTTTCTTTTTTCGCAAAAGTATTATTGAAGTTTATTTTCTCAAAAAGAGCAATAAAAACACTCATAATCAAAATGGTTTTCAAAACTCTGAAAAAAGCACCACCAAGTTTATTAGGTAATCCCAGGAAAGCGAAATCGGCAATTCCGGTAAGGATTTTGGCTAAAAAATAAACCCCTATTACAACCAGAATAAAAGTTAGTATAAATGCTGTAATCTGAATCGTATTAGGATTCCAGGAAACATGTTTCATGATTATTTCTTTCATTAAGGAAGAAAATTTAATCGCGATGTAAATTCCCAGCAATAATGAAATGAAAGAAGCAACTTCTACAAAAAGCCCATTTTTAAAACCTTTGTACAAACTAAAAGCCAAAAGTGCTCCAAAAATCATATCGAAAAAACTCATATATCTCTTGTTTTATTGAGGCGCAAATATAAAAGAATTATCTGTTTTTTGAGGTTCAGAGGTTCATAGATGCAAAGGGTCAAAGGTTTTTATTTTCTGATGTTTTATTTTTTAAGGTCATTGGATTTGAAGTCCGTATCTTTGCAAACTAAATTTTATGGTTTTTGAATTCACAATTCACAATTCATAATTCACAATTATAAAAAATGTCCAGAGATACACAATTAAAAGAGCGTTGGGAAAAGCTCGTCGATATACTTTCAAATCAGTTTTCACAAGGTGAAGATTTAGATTTAGATGCCATTATTTACTTAATCGGAGTTCAGGAACTCGGAAAAGTGCATCGTGAATTCAAAAAAGATGAAAAATTAAACTTAATGCACATCGCCATTTGCCGATTATTAGAACCTTACGGATTCTATGAATTCGAATATTTTGATGAAGACGGATGGCCGCATTACAGAGTAAAAGAAGAATTACCACCACTAAAAGCAGGTGAACAATCGGTTTTGATGAAAGAAGCAATTGTGAATTATTTTTTAGAAAGAGAAGTTATAGAATAGTTTTTAGTTTAAAGTGACAGTTTTCAGTGTCTACTGAGCTTAAAACTGTCACTGCGACTGTTTACTTTCAACTAAAATCACTAAATTTGTTCTCTCAATTATTGAAGGAAAATGATAGATAAGATAAAAGACTATATTGGCGAAGCACAAGCGTTTTCAACTGAAAATTCTGCTGAGCTGGAAGCATTCCGTATTAAATTCTTGGGTAAAAAAGGTGTCTTGAATGACTTTTTTGCTGAATTTAAAAACGTGCCTAATGATCAAAAAAAGGAATTCGGACAAGTAATAAACGCATTAAAGACAGCTGCTGAAGATAAAGTTAAGGCAATTGTTGAAGCGCTAGAGAGCAAACAGGAAGTTAAAGGCATATTTGGTGACTTAACCAGATCTGCAGAGCCTGTAATTATTGGTTCCCGTCATCCTATTTCTATTGTAAAAAATCAAATCATTGATATTTTTGCCAATATTGGTTTCAACGTTTCTGAAGGTCCGGAAATCGAGGATGATTGGCATAATTTTACTGCTTTAAACTTGCCAGAATACCATCCGGCTCGTGATATGCAGGATACTTTTTTCATTCAGACTAATCCTGATGTGTTGTTGCGTACGCATACATCATCTGTTCAGGTGCGTTATATGGAAAATCATAAACCGCCAATTCGTACTATTTCTCCGGGACGTGTGTTCCGTAACGAAGCAATTTCGTCACGCTCGCACTGTATTTTCCATCAGGTAGAAGGTTTGTACATTGACAAAGATGTTTCTTTTGCCGATTTGAAACAAACATTACTTTATTTTACGAAGGAAATGTTCGGAAAATCTAAGATTCGTCTTCGTCCATCCTACTTTCCATTTACAGAACCAAGTGCAGAAATTGATATTTATTGGGGTCTAAAAACAGAAACCGATTACCGTATCACAAAAGGAACAGGCTGGTTAGAAATTGGTGGTTGCGGAATGGTAGATCCAAATGTTCTTAAAAACTGTGACATTAATCCTGATGAATTCAATGGTTTTGCTTTCGGAATGGGAGTGGAGCGTATCGCGATGTTATTGTACCAAATTGGTGATATCCGTATGTTTTACGAAAATGATGTTCGTTTCTTAGAGCAATTTAAAGCAAATATATAATTTAAGTCGAAAGTCAAAAGTCGAAAGTCTCAAAGTTTGGGACTTTCGACTTTTCGACTTTTAAACTTTTGACTAATATGAAAAAAGATATAACAATTCCAGAAGTAGAAAATGTATTCCTTGCCGCCGTTCAGGAATGGAGTGACGATTTTATGGAAAAAGTGTGGTACGCTTACCTGGTAAATGACAGCGATTTTAATTTAGACAGCGTTATGGTTGTTTCAAAAGCTTTTGGAACAATTAATGGCGAAATGAAAAAAACTTCTGTTTTGCGTCATGCCTTTGTTGAAGTTCCGGCTGTTTCTGTAGTTAAAATCGAAATGATTGAAAAAAGCCTTTTGGTTTTAAATAACGAATTTATGGTGACTTTCTTTATTGGAAACACTTTATACGACAAGAAATTCATCTTCAAATCGAATCTTATCGATGAAAATAAGACGGAAGAAGTGCCGATTTTGTTTGTTGAAGGGGTGATGGTGAAGTAAGAAACAAGAAGAAAGAGGCAAGAAGCAAGAGAATAGCTTAGATAATCTAATAAAAAAAAGAGTCAAGACTAATAATTTCGTCTTGACTCTTTTTTTTATGTTTGTGTATAAGAAATCTATTCTCTTGCTTCTTGCCTCTTTGCTCTAAGAAAAAAAATTAATCCAAAGACTCCGTCAATTTCTTAAATACCGCTTTAGCATCCTTTCCTTCATATAAAACAGCATAAACAGCATCAATAATAGGCGTCTTAGCACCATAACCCTGATTTAGTTTATAAGCACTTTTTGTTGCGTAATAACCTTCCGCAATCATGCTCATTTCCATCATGGCGCTTTTTACGGTGTAACCTTTACCAATCATGTTTCCGAACATTCTGTTTCTTGAGAAAACGGAATATCCTGTAACCAATAAATCACCCAAATAAGCCGAGTCATTGATGTTACGTTTCATTTTATGAACCTTTCTGATGAATTTTTTCATCTCACGGATTCCGTTGCTCATCATAACCGATTGAAAATTATCTCCATAACCTAAACCATGCGCAATTCCGGCTGCGATTGCATAAATGTTTTTAAGCATTGCCGCGTACTCAGTTCCGATAATATCGTCTGAAATTTTAGCTTTGATATAATTTCCTGAAAGTGATTTCGCCACAATAGAAGCTTTTTCCGGGTCACCGCATGCAATTGTCAAATAAGAAAGTCTTTCTAATGCAACCTCTTCAGCGTGACAAGGACCTGTAATTACGCCAATATTGTAATATGGAATATCGTATTGAATATGAAAGTGTTCTCCAACAATTAAACTTGTTTCAGGAACAATTCCTTTAATTGCTGAGAAAATGATTTTATCAGCCAAAGAAACGGTCATGTTTTTCAGTTCCGCATCTAAAAAAGCAGAAGGAATAGCAAAAATTACATAATCTGCGTATTCGATTGCCTCGTTAATATTATTAGTCAATTTAAGTTTTGTAGTATCAAATTCTACCGAACTTAAATAGTTTGGATTGTGTTTGTATTTTTGAATGTGCTCTATCGCAGCGTCATTACGCATATACCATGCAATTTCGGAAAGATTTACACAAAGCATTTTTGCAATTGCCGTTGCCCAGCTACCTCCTCCAATTACTGCAAATTTTAAATTTTGGCTCATTATTTTAATAATTTAAAGCAAAAGTACTTAATAAAGTAGTAATAATACAAAATCTCATTTAAGAATTTTAAAAAAGACCTTTAATTACTGGGCTTTTCAAGTACTTTAAAAAAATATTAAAAATTATTTTCGATTCTACACAATAATATTACCGTCCTTACGTTGTAACTATTTATAAATTAGAATTTTAATGAGTTTAGCACGAATTGAGTTAGTTAGTTTTGTTTTAGTATTTTAAAAAGGCGTTCCTAAAAATTTTAAGAACGCCTTTTTGTTAAATTCAAATTCCAATTTTCTGAATTTAAATGTCAAAAAATAAATTCCAAATTCCAATGATACAGCAATGAGCATTGGAATTTGGAATTTTTAATTTTGGAATTTGTTTATTAGTAGCTCATCTCAACAATAGACTTCACTTTATCTAAAGTCACCAATTGATTTTCACCAAGACCTTTCCAGCCTCTTTCATCAAAACGTTTTACGATGAAATCAGCCGTTTCCTGATAATCGTTTGTGTATTGCGAAAGTTTAGTATCCATTCCCATTGTATGGAAAAATGCAACAGTTTTATTGATCGCTTCTTTTGCAACTTCATCATCAGAACCTGTTAAGTTGAAAATTCTTCTTCCGTATTGTGCTAATTTTCCTTTTTTGGTATCAAACATCACATTGTATAAACTTGGTCCAATAATCGCAAGAGTTCTGGCGTGATCAATGCCGTATAAAGCAGTTAATTCGTGTCCAATCATATGCGTCGCCCAATCTGAAGGAACGCCTTTCTGAATTAATCCATTTAATGCCATAGTACAGCTCCACATAAAATTGGAAGCCAAAGCATAATCAGCTGGATTTTCAACGACTTTAGGGCCAACTTCAATTAACGTTTGCAAAATTCCTTCTGCAATTCTGTCTTGTAAAAAGCCTTCGTGCGGATACGTTAAATATTGCTCCATCACGTGTGTGTACGCATCGACAACTCCATTTTGTAATTGTCTTTTTGGTAACGAAGTAATAACTGTTGGGTCACAAATAGAAAATTTCGGAAACAATGCGCTGCCACCAAAAGCTAGTTTTTCCTGAGTTGCTGCAATAGTCACCACAGAACCGGAATTCATTTCGCTTCCTGTAGCCGGTAAAGTCAAAACGGTTCCAAATGGCACTGCGTTTTCTTTAATCAATATTCGTTTTTGTAAAATATCAATTGGATTCCCTTGAAAATTCACGGCTGCCGAAATAAATTTCACACCATCAATTACAGATCCGCCCCCAACTGCCAGGATAAAGTCTATTTTTTCGGCTTTAATCACTTCTACGGCTTTCATCAAAGTTTCAAAATGCGGATTGGGTTCTATTCCACCAAATTCGACAATATCAAAACCTTTTAGATTGTTGACTACTTGTTCGTGAACGCCATTTTTAAAAATACTTCCGCCGCCGTAAGCCAGTAATATTTTAGCTCCTTGTGGAACCAAAGTTGAAAGTTTTTCAATTTGTCCTTTTCCGAAGATTAAATTCGTCGGATTATATAATTCGAAGTTTAGCATTTTTTTATTTTTAAGGTTCTGAGGTGCTAAGGTTCTGAGGTTCTAAGTTTTTTTGCCTTAGCAACTTAGTATCTCAGAACCTTAGAGCCTTTTTTTATTTTAAATTTTTATTAGTTAGTGAATAAGAGGTCAGTTTTTAAGTTACTAACAGGAAAACCTTAGCATCTTAGTAACTTAGAACCTAAGTCCCTTAGTACCTTATTTTAATTTTTGCAATAATTTTCCAGCTACTAATTTTGATGAGGCCGGATTTTGCCCTGTAATTAAAAGTCCATCTTCAACAGCATAAGGTTGCCAGTTTGGTCCTTTTGAGAATTGACCTCCGTTTGATGAAAGAGCATCTTCTAACAAAAACGGAACTACTTTGGTTAAACCAACAGCTTCTTCTTCTTCATTGGTGAAACCGGTAACTTTTTTACCTTTTACTAAGTATTCGCCATTTACTTTTACGTTTTTCAAAACGGCTGGAGCGTGACAAACAAATGCAACTGGTTTGTTATGCGTGTAAAATGATTCGATTAAGTCGATTGAATTTTGATCTTCAACTAAATCCCAAAGCGGTCCATGACCTCCGGGATAAAAAACGGCATCATAATCTTTTTGATCTACTGTAGAAAGTTTTAAAGTATGTTTTAATTTTTCTTGTAAAACGTTATCAGCATCAAAACGTTTGGTGTCTTCTGTTGCTGATGCCGGATCAGCGCTTTTTGGGTCGATTGGTGGTTGTCCTCCAAGCGGAGAAGCAATCGTAATTTCGACTCCCTGATCTAATAATTCATAATATGGTGCAGCCAATTCTTCTGACCAAAATCCGGTTTTTTCTCCAGTGTTACCCAGTTTATCGTTACTGGTAACAACAAATAATACTTTTTTCATACCTTTTTTATTTGATTTTTGAGCCGAAGCTGTTAAGCTGCTGGCAGTGAATGCTATAATTGCGAGTAATGCTATTTTCTTCATAGTTTTAAATTTTGATCAAATTTACGGCTTAAGTGATATTAGTAAAAATAAAATAAACTATGTTTGTAATAAATATATTTATATCATGGTAAATCTCGAATGGTACAGAACATTTAAAGCGGTTTATAAAAATGGAAATTTTTCGGTCGCTGCAAAAGAATTGTTTATGAGTCAACCTGCTGTAAGTCAGCAGATATCAATGCTAGAGGCTCATGTTGGGTATAAATTGTTTAATCGGAAGTCAAAAGGGGTCGAAGCAACCGAATACGCGAAGTTACTCAATAATTTAATTATTGATGCACTCGACAGATTAGAAAATGTTGAAAGCGGTTTTAGGGCTAAAGCAGAGGATTCTAAGCGATTAATATCGATTGGAGTATCCAAAGATTTGTTTAATAGTTTTGGAAGTACTTTAATCTCGAAGTTTGATCTAATCGATTTTACTTTCGCTGAAGACGATGTTCTTTTTTCTCTAGTTGACGCAAAAAAAATTGATTTTGCGGTAGTCACTAAAAAGTTTGACACGTTTGATACGATCTATGAAATCATCGGAAAGATTAAGTTGGTTGTAGTGGGTTCAACAAATTTGGATACAACCGATTTTCGCCAGAAATTAAAGTCAGATAATGCTACAGAAATAGAGCAGTGGCTAAATGACCAAAAATGGTACAGTCATGATGCCCGAATTCCACATGTGAAATTGTTTTGGCTACATGCATTCAATAAAAAGAGACCTGCAATAGTACCCAATTATATCATTCCGTCAGAATCTGAGATGTTGGAAATGCTATCAAGAAATTCCGGTATTGCTATCACCTGGAATTGTAATTCAAGAAAATATATTAAAGAGAATAAATTGCAGTTGTTGTGGAATAGTTTTCACGTTCCGGAGGAATACGTGTATTTGTTGAGTGCTAAGAACAATAACTTAAACTCGTTTTTTGATACTATTTCCAAGGAATTAAAACTGTTTTTTGGGAATAGGATGTAGAGATATCTTAAAATAGAAAGCCTGAATCTTTAAAATTCAGGCTTTTTTTATTTCTTATAAAAATTATTGTGATCAATATATTCCCAAACTTTTGGAGGTAAAAGCGGTTGAATATTTTTTCCTTTCTTGATATTATTCCGAATAAAAGTCGAAGAAATCTCGACAACTGGCGCATCAATAATGTGAACTTTTGGATGCGATTTTAATTCGATGTTTTCCGGTTCTTCTGAAATACGCGGATAAACATAAATATCATAATGGTCTAAAATCACTTCGTAGTTTTTCCACTTGTGAAGCGTTTTCAAATTATCTTCCCCCATAATCAATGAAAATTCATTATTTGGATATTTCTCCTGTAAATGAACCAAAGTATTCACTGTGTAATTCGGCTGAGGTAGTTTAAACTCGATATCTGAGGGTTTTATTTTCGGATAATCTTCTGTTGCCAGAAAGACCATTTCGAGCCTTTGATGATCGTCTAATAAAGTCGCTTTCTTTTTTAACGGATTGTGAGGTGTAACCACCATCCAAACCTGATCTAAGTCGGCAAACTCAGCCATGTGATTGGCAATAATCAAATGACCAACATGAATGGGATTATACGTTCCGAAATAAAGGCCTATTTTCATAGTCAAGTAACTAGTAATTAGTGAAAAGTGATTAGTCTTTTAGTGTTTTAGAAAAAGCATTAATCATTTTTGATTCTTCTTCAATTTGATTTAGAATTTCTTTGTAAAGAGTTTGACTAGTTATAAAGCCAAGATCATTTGCAATTAGTAATTGTGTTTCGATTTCGAATAATGAGCCTCTGGAAATATTTAAAAAGTGACTAAAAGATTTATCTGTATTTCTGCCATAGCCTTCTGCTATATTTGATGGGATTGATATTGAAGCTCTTTTTAATTGACTTGTTAAAGCAAATAATTCTTCTTTGGGAAATGATTTTACTAATTGATAAATCAGAGAGACAATTTTAATTCCTTTCTGCCAGATCAATAAATCTTTATAAGATCTTATTTCACTCATTTTTATACTAATTACTAATTACTCTTCACTAATTACTTAGATACAAAATCCTTCACTAATTGATACGCTTCTTCTTTAGCAGTATCTAAATCGTAGTTTTTGATAATCGTGTCAAATTGTGGAGCTGTTGCCAATTCTACAGAAGCTTTTGCAATTCGCATGTTTATTTTGTCATCACTTTCAGTAGAACGTTGTTTTAAACGGCGTTTTAATTCATCAACACTTGGCGGTTTAACGAAAACGGCTAAAGTTTGCTCCGGGAATTTATGTTTGATACGCAATCCGCCGGCAACATCAATATCAAAAATCACGTTTTTTCCTAAAGCCCAGATTCTCTCAATTTCAGCTTTTAGTGTACCGTAAAAATTATCGCGGTAAACTTCTTCCCATTCCAGGAAATCTTCGCCTTTAATGTGCTTTTTGAATTGCTCCAACGAAATAAAATAATAATCTTTTCCGTGTTCCTCTTCTCCGCGTGGGTCGCGTGAAGCCGCTGAGATCGAAAATTCTAAGTTTAAATCTTCTTTCCCAAGTAAATGTCTTACTATAGTTGTTTTTCCTGATCCGGACGGTGCGGAGAAAACAATTAATTTTCCTTTGTTCATTATGGTATGCTTTAGGCTTTAGGCAGTATGCTTTAAGCTTTAATTTGTATGTTGTTAAGCGTGTAGCTCTATTTGTTTATTCTATTTTTTCATAAGTTGTAGAGCAACCTTCGTCACAACCCATTGTATATTGAGCTGTAGTGGGTTCTAAATACATTTTATTAGAATCACTTTCGTCTTGATGATAGATATAGAAGGACTCTTCTTTAGGAAAAATTATATGTAATCTATTTCCTGAAATCTCGTATGTCCCTTTATTTTTAAGATGATCAATTATAATATTGCTTTTTTCAAAAGTGAGTTCATTTCCATCTTCAATTTCTGTGTGAAAACTTTTAACTCCATCACTTCTTCTTGATGTAGTTGCTTTCCATTTTCCTATTAACGTGAATTCCTTTTTTTGAAATTTACAATTAATCATGAAAATTATTATACTTAAGAATAAAATTATCTTTTTCATAAATCTTAAGGAATGAATGTTATAAAGAACTAACTTTTAAAGAGAAACCTTAATATTAGAATCTACAACACATTCAAGACCTGTTCCTTAATCTTCTCCAATTCATCCTTCATCATGACAACCAATTTTTGCATTTGAGCATGATTTGATTTAGAACCCATCGTATTAATTTCACGACCCATTTCCTGAGTAATAAAACCTAATTTACGGCCATTAGCTTCAGTTCCTTTAATGGTTTCTAAGAAATAATCTAAGTGATTGGTTAAACGTACTTTTTCTTCTGTAATGTCAAGTTTTTCCAGATAATAAATCAATTCTTGCTCGAAACGATTTTCATCTACATTTACCTTCAATTCAGAAATAGCAGTCTGCAAACGATCTTTTATCGCCTGAACACGTTCTGGATCTAATGCCAAAGCATCATCCATGTATTGGCGGATATTTCCAATTCGAAGATTAAATTCTTTTTCAAGCGATTCGCCTTCGTCTTTTCTAAATGTTAAGATGTTTTGTAAAGCTTCCTCAATGATAACCTGAATTTGATCCCAATCGTTTTCATCGATTTCTTCGCGCTCTGTTTTTAGGGTGTCAGGCATACGAACGGCCATTTTCATTAGCTCAGTTTCGTCTGCATCAGGGTAAACCTGTTTAAGTTGTGCAATGTAATTTTTTACAACAGGAACATTTACTTTTGTAGAAGTCTGTTCAGAAGTACTTTCAATGTAAATTCCGAAATCAATTTTCCCTCGTTCTAATTTTGTAGAGATTAAAGTTCGTAAACCTAATTCCATCTCACGATAAAGAGAAGGCATTCTAACGTTTAAATCTAAACCTTTACTATTTAAGGATTTTACTTCGACTGTAATTTTTTTTGTAGGCAATTGCAAAGAAGCTTTGCCAAACCCTGTCATAGATTGTATCATATAATTGAGTATAAAGGCGCAAAGATAATTAAAAGTTTGCTGTGTTGAGTGGTAAAATGCTAATCAGTGAACTGTGGAAAGTGTTTGTGTTTTTTTTGCCACGAATTTCACGAATTTTCACTAATTAAATCTGTTTGCTGTGCAATATTTACTTAATGGTGAAATTCTGGTATTTCGTTTATGTAGAAGCAGTAATTCGTGCAAATCAGTTAAATTCGTGGCTAAACTGATTTAAGATAAGGCTTTCATAGCTTGTAAAGTAACCGGCTGGCTGTTGCCAATATAAATTTTACCATCAATAATAAAAACCGGACGGCTCAGGAAAGTGTAATGTTCCAGAATGTATTTTTTAAAATCAGCTTCCGTCAATGCTTTGTTTTTTAAATCCATCGATTTGTATAACTGTGCTTTTTTGCTGAATAACGCTTCATAACTTCCCGCAAGCTTATACATTTCTTCTAATTCCGCTTCGGTAATCGGATTTTGTCTGATGTCATGAAATTCCAAATTGTGATTCGCCGGTAAACCTTTTATGATTTTTCTGCAAGTGTCGCACGAAGCTAAGTAATATATTTTGTTCATGATTTTAAAATTTAGTGACTACAAAGAAAATTCATTTGAAACTGAAAAATGCCTAATTTTAGAAAAAAATTATAACTATGAATTCAGTTTTTGAAGTACAAAAAACCATTAGAGAAATTCTTTTGAAAATTTTAGACAATCATTCATTAGAACAGTTAAACAAAATCCCGGCAGGATTTAGTAATAATTTGATTTGGAATATTGCACATTGTGTGTCTACGCAACAAATTTTAGTTTATAAATTATCAGGTCTGCCAATGATGGTTTCCGAAGATTTTATAAACAAATACAGAAAAGGAACCAAGCCGGAAGGTGATGTTTCCCAAGCAGAAGTAGATGAAATCAGAACGTTTCTTTCAACAACTTTAGAGCAGGTTCAGAAAGATTTTGCCGATGGCATCTTTCAAAACTACACAGAATATACTACAAGTATGGGGTACACGCTTAGGAATATTAATGGAGCTTTAGAGTTTAATAATTATCACGAAGGCATTCATACCGGAATTACAATGAGCATTAGAAAATTCGTATAAGAAAAAATCCCGCCTTGAAGCGGGATTTTTTTATTCTACTATAGTCTCAATAGTGACTTTCATTGCACCGGAACCTTTACTTCGGGTAATGTCCATAAAAGCTCTTTTTGAAAGGTCTAATTCGCGGGTTTTAACAAACGGGCCTCTATCAGTAATTTTAACGATTACAAACTTTCCATTGGCTTCATTTGTTACTTTTATTCTGGTTCCAAATGGAAGTTTTTTGTGCGCAGCGGTGTATTTATTATTGTCAAATCTGCTTCCGTCTGCAGTTTTTCTGCCTGTAAATTTATCGGCATAATAGGAAGCATGTGCATTTTTTTTGTATGGCTTTAGTTTTAAACCATTGTCTGTAAAAACAGAATCGATAGGTAAATTGGTTAAGTCTTTTTTGTTGTTTTTAATAGTGTCCTGAGCAATTTTGGGCTCTGTTGGCTTGGTTTGCTGACTCATAACGTAAGTAAAACAACTTAATAAAGTTATGGTACATGCGCTGAGTAAAAAGGTTTTTTTAATTCTCATGGGTTATTGTTTTTCAGACTTGGGGAGTTTGTACAAATAATATGCCGAGATAAAAAAAGCCCTAACTGTAGGGCTTTAATTGGTTTTTTAGAACCACAGGTTCCACGGAATTCTACTTAATATAAGTAATAATCCTAATCCGTAAAAAATAGCAAATGTTTTAAATTTAGCTTCGCTATTAATTAATTTTTTATGTTTTGACCATCCAATAGTAATTAGGATGATAGCTATGATGTTAATTAGCGGATGTTCTAATGAAGTTAATCTAAGTTCAGCATTAGACATTTCTCCAAGAGCTGCTTTTCCAAGCGGAGATACAAAATAAAGAATTAAACCTATCAGCAATTGTGTGTGAGTTCCGATTAAGGCAAACAAAGCAATTTTGCGATCTTTAGCTGTGAAATCTTTTTTAGATGTTAGTCCGATAATAGCATTTACAACGGCAACTAATAAAAGTAATAATGCCAGATAAGCCCATCCAGAATGGAATTTTTGTAGAAAATTATACATAAAACAGTTTTTTTGTTCAAAACAAATATAACAAAAAAGGCTATAAAAAAACGGCATTGAACTTAAAAGTCAATGCCGTTTATGATATTTATTTAGATTCTAAATATTAGAAATCGTAACGTAATGTAAAGTTCCAAGTTCTACCAAATCCGAAGAAAACCTGGTTAGCATCAGCAGTACCTTTGTAAAGTCTGTTGTTTGATGCATAAGTTCCTAAAGCAGGATTTGTTGAGCTTACGTTGTCATCAGCAAAGATGTTAGTTCTAGATTCAGCAATGTAAGTTCTGTCTAAAACGTTGTTAACGTTTAATCTGAAGTTTACAGATTTATCTTTGTTTTTACCAGTTAACATTTTGTATGAGAAACCAGCATCCATCAATCCGTAAGAAGGTAATTTTAAAGCACCTTTATTTGTCGGAGAAGCAAAGTTCAGTGGGCTAATTCCAGCATATAAATTCTCATTAAAGTTATAATTTGCATCAAGTGTTACTCTTGTTAAAACTTCGTAAGAAGCTCCTAAAGATGCAGTAAGTTGTGCAGCATCACCAACTTTTACTTTGTCCATGTAAACTGGAGTTGCTGTATATCCAGCAACTGGAGTGTTGTCAGCTGTATAGTAAGCATTTACTGTAGCGTTTCCTTTGTATTCCCAAATTCCATAAGAGAACATACCTGTAACTCTGAATTTTTCAGTAATATTTGAGCTACCTTCAAATTCAATTCCAGAGTGAACCTCATTAAGACCTACGTATTCAGTATAAGTTGTGTTTGCTGCAAGACCAGGAACTGTGTTAGCAGGAAGTGCATTACCTCTTAAGTATCTGTCATCCCAACTTGTGTTGTAAAGATTTACAGTACCATTGAAGAAACGTGAACGGAAAGCATATCCTGCTTCAAATCCAGTAATTTTTTCGTTAGTAAGGTTAAGGTTTACAGTAGATCTGTTGTTTGGATAAACTGAGTTAAAGAAAGGTTGTTTTGAGTAATAACCAGCATTTGCATATACATTGCTTTTTTCGCTGATATTGTAGTTTACACCACCTTTAACGTTACCACCTGTAATGTTTTCGTAAGGAGTAGATCTTAAAGGATCTGTAGATTTGTAAACAAAATCATCTTCTCTTTTGTATCCTTGTTGAGAAATAGCTCCTTGAATGAAAGCAGTTAAGTTATCTTTAGAGTACTCTAATTGAGTAAATAAACCATACCATTTTACATTTCCAGTACTATTGAAAGCTATTTTCTCATAGTCTTTGTCTTTGAAAACATTCCATTGTACATCTGTAGCGTATGTAGTTGTAAGATGTCTACCGTTTGGTTTTAAATCTGCAATTGTGTTGTCAAAATACTCACCACCACCTAATAAGTCGTTTAATACTGTATAGTGATATCCTCTATATGTTCTACCGTCAAAACCAAAGTCTAAAGTTAATGTTTGAGACAGTTTTTTGTTTAAGTTCATTACAGCACCATACCAGTCATGAGAGTTGATAGATGAAGTTTGTGAAATACCAGCTGTAGCTGTAGATGTGCTTGGGTTATAATCAGCATTTGATCCACTGAAGTAAGCACTGTTTTGGTAAACACCACCAATTTTTTGTCTTGTTTGTGGACCTGTTAAACCTGCAATTGTTACAGTTTGACCTGAGTTATAAGCTACGATTTTATCGTAATCTACTAAACCGTCTGCTCTTCTAAAAGCAGTAACGTCATTGTATGCTTTTCCTCTGATACCACCAGTTGCACTAGCTCCTGCACCACGTCCTTTTGAAGCGTAAAGTACAGTTGAAAGTTTTGTAGTTTCGTTGATGTTGAAATCCCAGTTAAGAGATGCGATAGGTTTGTGATAGTAGTTTTTTCTGATGTTATACTCTTCACCATTTAAATATCCTGTATCAGCATTATATCTTGTATTTGGATCTTCTTTAGTTCCATATTGTTGGTAAGTAGCAATTGTAGATGCAGTAGATCTTTGGTAGTGCCATTGTGGAGCACCTGTTACTGTAACTTGAAAATCATGCTTGTTGTTTTTAGTAGTATATCCTAACGCAACATAATAGTTTGAACCTTCAAATGCAGTTCCGTTGATATATCCATCTCCCATTGTTTGAGAAAGTAAAACAGAAGCTGAAAGACCATTATCTAATTTTCCAGTATTGTAAGAACCTTGAATTTTGAAATTTCTACCATTTCCGAAACCAGAAGAGAAAGATCCACCTTCTTTTCTATCAGAAGCTTTAGTAACAATGTTAATTGTTCCTCCAACAGATGGAGTAGCAAGTTTAGATGCTCCTAAACCTCTTTGAACCTGCATTGCAGAAGTTACATCTGATAATCCAGCCCAGTTACTCCAGTAAACAGAACCGTTTTCCATGTCGTTAACTGGCATACCGTTAATCATAACAGCAATATTGTTTTGTGTAAAACCACGAATGTTAACTCTTGAATCTCCAAAACCACCACCTGATTTAGTTGCATAAACAGAAGGAGTGTTTTTTAAGATCTCTGGAAATTCCTGAGTTCCTAATTTTTCCTGAATTTCTGCAGCTCTAATTGTAGAAACTGCTACAGGAGTTTTTCTGTCCTTTGCAATGTCAACGATGCTGCTTTTTACTACAATTTCGCTTAATTCGTTTGAATTAGCAACCAACACGATGTTTCCTAAATTTGTAGTAGCACCATTTGATACTGAAAATTTAATAGTTTGGTTTTGGTAACCTAAGTAAGAAATAACGATTTCTCCTGTACTATTTGTTGCATTAAGAGTAAATTTACCGTCAAAATCTGTAGAAGTAGCAGTTGTAGATCCTTTGATCGCAACATTTGCTCCTGGTAATGAACCAACACCGTCGGTAATTGTACCAGTGATTTTTCCTTGAGAAAATGCGGTTGAAACTATCATGAACAATAGTCCAGTAAGTAACCAATTTTTCATTGTCTTCATTTGTTATTTAGTTTATTGTTTTTGGCAAAATTATAACAAATAACTCAGATAGTGTTATCAAAATGTTAAGAAAAATACTTTTTATCTAATGTGTTGTGCATTAAAATGATTTTTTCTTTTTTTATTAGATAAAATAACATTTTTTTAAATTAAAGCGCTTACTTTTTGTTAAAATCATAATAATTTGCACAATGGCAAACATCTAAACTTTCGATAGTCAGCACTTTAAAGGTATTACATGGTATTTTTATAAGAAAAAACGTCTTAATTTTTGCTAAATCAAGACGTTTCAATGTGTTACGAAAAAGTGTTAAAAAGTTCTATTTCATCTTCAAAAAGTGGTTCAGCAAAAATGATGTTGAACTATCATGGTTTTTTACTGTTTTTGAATTTATTTCGTCTAAAATTGAATTTGCTAATTGCTTTCCTAATTCAACTCCCCATTGATCAAAGCTGAAAATATTCCAGATGACACCCTGAACAAAAATTTTGTGTTCGTATAAAGCAATTAACGAACCTAAAGATTTCGGTGTTAATTTTTGAATCAAAATGGTGTTGGTTGGTTTGTTTCCGGTGAAAACTTTAAATGGTAATAAGTAAGCTGCTTTTTCTGCAGAAAGTCCTTGTTTGTCAAATTCCGCCTGAACTTGTGCCGAAGTTTTTCCATTCATTAAAGCCTCAGTTTGAGCAAAAAAGTTCGACATCAATTTATCGTGATGATCTTCGTTTCCGTATAAAGGTTTTACGAATCCAATAAAATCAGTCGGAATTAATTTTGTTCCCTGGTGAATTAACTGGAAAAAGGCATGTTGTGAATTTGTTCCTGGCTCTCCCCAGATAATAGTTCCGGTTTGGTAATTAACAGGTTTTCCGTCACGTCCAACACTTTTACCGTTACTTTCCATAGTTGCCTGTTGCAAATAAGGAGCTAGTTTTTGTAAATATTGAGTGTACGGAATCAAAGCTTCGCTCTCAGCTCCGAAGAAATTATTGTACCAAACACTTAATAAGGCTAAGGTTACCGGGATGTTTTTATCAAAATCTGCCGATTTGAAATGTTCGTCCATTTCGTTAGCACCTTCCAATAATTCATTATAATTATCAAAACCTACTGCCAAAGCGATGCTTAAACCAACAGCGCTCCATAAAGAAAATCGTCCTCCAACCCAATCCCACATTGGGAAAACGTTGTCTGGATTAATTCCGAATTCTGTTACTTTTTGAATGTTAGTAGAAACAGCCACAAAGTGTTTTGCAATATCTTCCTGAGAAGCAGATTTCAAAAACCATTCTTTAATAGTTTCAGAATTTGATAAAGTTTCCTGAGTGGTAAAAGTTTTGGAGACAATTAAAAATAAAGTTGTTTCCGGATTTAATTTCTTAATTATTTCATTAACGTGATCACCGTCTACATTCGAAACAAAATGTAAATTCAGGTGATTTTTGTAAAATTGTAAAGCTTCAACTGCCATTACCGGACCAAGATCTGATCCTCCAATTCCAATATTAACGATATCAGTGAAAGCTTTTCCGGTAAAACCTTTTCTTTCTCCAGAAATAACTTCGTTAGTAAAGTTTTTGATTTTATTTTTTACTTCGTAAACTTCCGGCATTACATTTTCACCATCAACTTTAATTACTGCCGATTCCGGTGCACGTAATGCTGTATGTAAAACAGCTCTGTTCTCTGTTTGGTTAATGATTTCTCCTCCAAAATATTGAGCAATTGCCTCTTTCAATCCAATTGAATTTGCTAATTCTAATAAAAGTGAAATAGTTTCCTGATTAATATTGTTTTTAGAATAATCAACTAAAAAGTCATTCCATTGTAAATTGAATTTTTCAACACGTGCATCATCTTGTTGAAACAATTCTTGTATAGTAGTTTCGTGAATTGCATTATAGTGGTTTTGCAGATTTTTCCACGCTTCAGTCCCGGTTGGGTTTGTTGTGTTTAAAGCCATTTTTTTATTTAATTGAGAAGTGGTTATAAGTGGTTTTTAAAAACACAAAAATACTGAAATAACTTTTAATGGGGTAAAGCTTTGCAATTATATAACAATTAGTTACGAAAACGTTTTATGAAATTATTGTCCTCGGATTCTTGTAGTTATTATTACAGCGCCGTCATTTTCTTTTTCATTATATATTATGCGGCTACTGTTTTTGTTTAAAAAGTCTAAACTTATTATGTCAGATTTTTTAATGGGTAATAGTACGGTGTCTTGTTTTTTATCGTAATTAAAAGGGATTCCGTCTATTACAATCAAAGGAGATTTGTCAATTTGATTTTTTTCAAAGGCCTTGTTGACAGATTCTAATACAAAATATTTGTTTTCTTCCTTGTCATTTAAAACAAAAGCGTGTGGATTTGTACATCCGAATAATATAGTGGATACAAAAAATAGTAAAGTTCGTTTCATTAGATTATGAATTTAGTAAAATCTTGTTTGTAAAGGCAAATATTTTTTACCAAATCTTCCACCACGGCTTTTTATTAACTTCAATAGTTTTTTTTTCGGTGTTGATTTCAATTCTTTTTGGTGATTCAATTTTGATTTTCGAATCATCAAAAAATAATTCGCCAGCATCACTCATGCCTAATGGTGATTTTGTTCTTTCTTTCCAGTCTTGGGTTTGTAATGCTGTAACTAAAGGTGAATGGATTTTGTCCTTAAATTTTTTTTGGGCTTTTTCTGTGATTTCTTCTTCCAGGTTTGAAGATGAATTTTTAAAAAGCGAAATAGAATTGTCAGGAATGTTTAAAAGAAATATCTGTGTTTTATTTTCAATTTTCTGGATATCCAATACTTTAAAATAAGCAATGGTATCTAAAAGGAAATGGCCAATTTTTGCAGAGTCAGGATTAAATTTTGATAAATCTTTTGGGTGGGCACTTGCAATTAAAAATCTGATATTTCCGGAAAGTCCGCCGCCTATAGAAGACATGTCAGTAAAACCTTTTTCCTGAATTATTTGTCCTATTTTGTAATTTGAAATTAAATGATCTGGCAAATCAGTATCTCTGTAAAATAGTTTTAAACCTGAAAAAGTTTCATTGTAAATTGCTTTAAGACGTGCATTTTTCATTCGACTTTCTATTTCAGGTGTTTACAAATTTCCGATACTATCCAATTCTCTTTTTAATGGTTCCATTTGTTTTAAGAAACGGTTTTTGTCATTTCCGGTTAACGATTCTCCGGTTGGCAAGTTCAATCGAAGTGCGTCAACCTGAACTCCGTTTTTCCAGAATCGATAACAAACGTGTGGGCCAGAAGCTAATCCTGTGCTTCCAACTAATCCGATAGTTTGTCCCTGTGTTACACGTTGTCCGCGACGCACAAGAATTTTTGACATGTGTAAATATTGGGTAGAATAGGTTCCGTTGTGTTTTACTTTGACGAAATTTCCATTTCCTGCTGTATATCCCGTTGCTTCTACAACTCCAGATGCAGTTGTTGAAATTGGTGTTCCTCTTGGAGCAGCATAATCAGTTCCTTTGTGTGCTTTCCAGGTATGTTGCACCGGATGAAATCTGTTCATCGTAAATCGTGATGTGATGCGGCTGAATTTAATTGGTGTTTTTAGGAAGAAGTTTTTCAGTGTTTTCCCCTGGTCATCATAATATTCTACTTTTCCTGAAAGTGTATCTTTTTCGAATGGGAATGCGTAAACAATTTTTCCCTTATATTCAAAAAAGGCAGCTTCGAGATCTTCAACGCCGTCATAAGTTTTTCCGTTAATAAATCTTTCAGTGAAAATTAAACCATAACGATCTCCTTTTTTAAGTTTGAAGAAATCAATTGACCATGAAAACACCTTAGTAATTCTGCTGGCCAATGCTGTTTCTACACTTGCATTTCCTAAAGTTTCAGATAATGAGCTTTTTAAAACACCACCTATTATTTTTCGTTTAAAAGTGACAGGTTTTACTTTTTTGTAAGCTTTTGCAATACTATCTCTGAAATCAACAACGTAGTATGTGAGTGCATCAGGCTGATAAATAAAAACTTGTAATTTGTTAGTTTTGTTTTTAGAGCGCAAAAGGGTATAAGGTTTGTTGTAACGAATTGTTCGTACATTAAACGAATCTTTTACCTGTTCTACAATATCATAAACTTGTTTGTTACCAATATTCTGATTTTGGATGATGGATCCGAAGGAATCTCCTTTTGATATGGTATCATTAACAACATTAAAGTCGGCGTAATTAAAACCAAATTCTACTTTTTTAGTTTTTGGTTTGGTGATTTTAGTTTCAACTTTTTCATCGGTTTTATTGCATGAAAATATTGATAATAAAACGATTATAATTACGAATGCTTTTTTCAAACTTTTAATTTTTTTTGGGAAATTAAATGGTTTCTTCATTTCCCCAATTGGACAATTCATCTTCGGTCCACAATTTAGGAAAAAAGATGCGTCTTTGGTATTTTGGATGCATATATTTTTGCCAGTCACTTCCACCGGTAGCTTCTCCGTTGCCTTTTCCGCTTTCCAAAATGTATTTTCTTGCAGTATTCAGGTGTTGCATCACCCACGTAATATTTACAGTTTTGTCATAATGGCGCATTGCATTAATTAACTCTCCGTTCTGTTGATCTTTTTCTGGTAATTGAGTGAATTTTTGCCAAATATTTTTAGTTTTAAAAGTAGACATTTGTCTTAAGAACTGAACTTTATATTTTTTTTCAAACTCATTGAGTAAATATGATTTTTCGCCAGTTTGATAATCTTTTCCGGCAGCCTGCCAATATAAATGTTCAAAACTGGTTTCTAAATCGGTGTTTTCGTCGAAATTGGCTTTGTATCTGCGATCTGTTAAATTGATGACATCAGTCGATGCAAATTCAATCAATCTATATTGTGCGCTTTGAAAACCACTTGCAGGAGTAAGTGTGTTTCTGAATTTCATGTATTGGTCGACATCCATTCCGTTTTCCATAATGCTGAACGAATTGGTAAGCATGTCAAAATATCTTGTGATTCTTGATAATCTTTCGCTGAAAAAATCAACCTGAATGTTTTCTGTGTCGGCAATCTGATCAATTTCCCACAAAATCATCTTAAAGATTAACTCATTTACCTGATGGTACATAATAAAAACCATTTCATCAGGTAATGTTGTGCGCTGTATTTGTAAATTTAAAAGCGCATCAGTTTGGATGTAGTCCCAATAGGTGATTGGTTTTGACCAAAGTAGACCTTCAAGCTGAACATCAGTTTTTTGATTTATAGCTTGAAATTTAAGGTCAATTTCGTTTAAGATTGATTCTGAATGATCAGTAAGGTTCATTATTTTTTTGCTTTAAATGGGTATTTCAATCCCTTATATTCGTCGAGATCTGCTTTCAGAGATCCAACTGCAAGATCCGCTTTTATTCGTACCGGAACTTTGTTATTGTCGTCTGTTATCCAGAGTGTTACACTCTCTTTCTCTTTGAAAACTCTTCCTGTTTGTACCAGTGGTTTAAATACCATTGTAGAAACGGTTCCAAATTTAGTTGTAATATCCTGACGACCTATATATTTTAACTTAAATTTTGTGATTTCTTCATCAAAAAACATGTCAATCGTAATAGCATCGCCTGATTTAAGTTTGTCAATAGTAGGATGATTTCGCAGATAATAAAATGAGGAAATTATATCCTGAACATTATCATTAATAACAATGGTTTTCTCAGACTTTCGTTTATAATCTTTTACTAAAACCCGATTTTCTGCGTGATTAAAAAATCCTTCCTGATTTTTAGTATATCCTCCCTCGTCAATTTTTCGCACATATCGATAAGGACTTCCGGTTTCTTTGTCAAAATAGCTCTCGTACAAATCTTCTACTTTAAAAAAGAATTTTGACATTCCGGTTGTATAACCTTTACCCACAGCGTGGTGTACTTTTTTATTGTTTATTGTGGCATCCTTTATTTCGAGTGTTGCGTAACCAGCATTTACAATTCCATAGTGAATCCTGAATTTAAAATATTCCCCCGTCCCAAAGGCATCTTCTTTTTGAGTATCAAAAGAGAAGGAAGTGAGAATTAATATGATGAGAACTAGCTTTTTCATAGTACAAACTTTACATTTATTATAAAGGTAATTAAATGCAAATTCTATTCCAAATGTACCAAAACAAAAAAACTCAGTCAAGGAATGACTGAGTTTTTATGCTATTAACTAACCAAAAAACTATAAATTATGAAATTTATATCAATTCAGAAGGAAACCACCCCTTCTTGATTTGCGAGTGCAAAGATATACAGAAAGTTCAAAAAAGAAATAGCAAAAGGCAAGTTTAACATAACATTTGCATAAAAATCATCGTTTTACAGAGAATTTTTCTACATAATGTAAAAATATTGTGTTTTTACAAAGTTCCTCTCAATTCTTGTTCTCTCTCAATCGACTCAAAAAGGGCTTTAAAGTTACCTGCGCCGAATCCTTTTGCACCCATTCTTTGAATAATTTCGAAAAATAGTGTCGGTCTGTCCTGAACTGGCTTAGTAAATATCTGTAATAAGTAACCGTCTTCATCGGCATCGACCATGATAGCAAGTTTCTCAATTTCGTTTAAATCTTCTTTCATCATATCCATGTGAACGCCCAATCTTTCTGGGATCGCTTGGTAATAAGTATGAGGTGGAGCAGATAAAAACTCAACACCACGAGCCTTTAAATCCGAAACTGTTTTGATAATGTCATCAGTTGCAATGGCAATATGCTGAATTCCAGGTCCTCCATAAAAATCTAAATATTCTTCAATTTGAGATTTCTTCTTTCCTTCCGCTGGTTCATTGATTGGGAATTTAATTCTTCCGTTTCCATTCGACATTACTTTACTCATCAAAGCAGAATATTCCGTGTTGATTTGTTTGTCATCAAATGATAAGAAATTTACGAATCCCATAACTTCTTCGTAGAATTTTACCCAGGTATTCATTTCGTTCCATCCCACATTTCCAACCATATGGTCGATGTATTTCAATCCGGTTGGTTCTGGATTATAGTCTGATTTCCATTCTTTGTAACCTGGTAAGAAAACACCATTATAGTTTTTTCTCTCCACAAAAATGTGAACCGTTTCTCCGTAAGTATAAATTCCGGAACGAACTACTTCTCCAAATTCATCTGACTCTACAGTTGGCTCCATAAAAGAACGAGCCCCGCGTTTCATAGTTTCTTCATAGGCACTTCTGGCATCTTCAACCCAAAGCGCTGCTACTTTTACACCGTCGCCATGTTTTTGAAGATGTGCGTGAATTGGCGAATCCTGTGTTAAAGGCGTTGTCAAAACAATTCTGATTTTATCTTGTTTTAAAACATATGATGCTTTGTCTTTTACTCCGGTTTCTAATCCGGCGTAAGCTAATGACTGATATCCGAAAGCAGTTTTGTAATAATGTGCAGACTGTTTTGCGTTTCCTACGTAGAATTCTACATAATCTGTTCCTAATAATGGAAGGAAATCTTGTGCTCCTTCAAAGATTTTTTCTAATCCGTATTCTACTGATTTTACTTCTTTACTCATGATGTTTATTTGTTTAATCGGTTAATCGTTTATTTGATTTGCCGAAATGTTTTTTAAGATTTGTTTTTTAACCGCAATGAACGCAAGGATTTTACGCAAGGTTCGCAAAGTTTATCATAGCGATCTTTGCGTAAAATCCTTGCGGACTTTGCGGTTAGATCGATTGCTATAAAATTATTCAGCCCAGGATTTATAGTATTGACCATCATCCAATCCCATAGCTTCTTCAGTAACCATAAGCGGTCTGAAAGTATCAACCATAACGGCTAATTCCTGGGTTTCTTTATGACCAATACTGCGTTCCATCGCGCCAGGTGCGGGACCGTGCGGAATTCCTTTTGGGTGTAAAGTGATATGACCTTGCTCGATATTATTACGGCTCATAAAATCGCCATCAACATAATAAAGTACTTCGTCAGAATCTATATTGCTGTGATTGTATGGCGCCGGAATTGCTTTCGGGTGATAATCGTAAAGTCTCGGGCAGAAAGAACAAACGACAAAAGTAGCCGTTTCGAAAGTTTGATGTACCGGAGGCGGTTGGTGCACACGTCCCGTTATAGGTTCGAAATTATGAATCGAGAATCCGTACGGGAAATTGTAACCGTCCCAACCTACGACATCGAAAGGATGTGTGGCGTAAACCACTTCGTGAATCATGCCTTCTTTTTTGATTTTAATTAAAAAATCGCCTTTTTCGTCATGTGTTTCCAACTCATTTGGCAAAATAAAATCACGTTCGCAAAATGGCGAATGCTCTAAATGTTGTCCTGATTGGTTTTTATAACGTTTTGGAGTGTAAAAAGGAGAATAAGATTCGACATAAAATAGTCGGTTTTCTTCTGTCTCAAATTCTATTTGGTAAATAATGCCTCTCGGAATAATTAAGTAATCGCCATATTCAAAAGGAATATTCCCTAACATGGTTCTTAGTTTTCCTTTTCCTTTATGGATGAAAAGCATTTCATCGGCATCGGCATTTTTGTAGAAATAATTCCGAAGTGATTCTTTTGGAGCAGCCAGTCCAATAATACAGTCTTTGTTAACTAACATGGCTTTGCGGCTGTCTAGAAAATCGTTTTCCGGTTTTAATTCAAAACCTTTAAAAAGTAATGATTTTATGTTTTTTCCGATTGCAATTTTTGGTTCAACCGAATAAGAGTTTAGAATTTCTTTAACCTGCGTTGGTCTGTGAACATGATAAGATAACGACGAATGTCCGTGAAAACCTTCGGTACCAAACAATTGTTCGTAGTAAAAACCTCCGTTTGGTTTTTCGAATTGGGTGTGTCTTTTTTGAGGGAAATCTCCAAGTTTATGATATAATGGCATGGCTTTTCAATTAGATAATTTGTAAATTAGATAATTCGAAAAAGGTGAATTGTGTGAACAGATAATCAACTCAACGTTTGCGCTGACCAATCATCTCAATTCGATAACTTCATTCAGGATTTCTCTTGATGAGGAATTGAAGATATTCTAATAAACCTGTCCATTTTGTTTTCATTATAACAAATGTCGTAATTTTTATTGATTTAAATTATAAATCATATCATTTAACAGCACAAATTAATCTAAAAATTTTGACATTATAACGATGTAGTAGAAAAATATTTCAATTTCTTCTTAAGTAAATTAAAAATAGGAATCAATTGTTAAAACAAGAAGCCAATACTAAACCAGGTAAAACTTTTTGACATTTCCGGAGACCACGATTGTTTGACTTCGATCGGACCAATTATAGTTTCCAAGCCATATCCAAGTGCATAACCAGTATATTTCGGCATTGAAATCCAGTCAACGGTGCCGAAGATGTCATCGCCTAAATTGGCAAAATTGGCAGAAAAATTCACATGGTTTTTTTTGAAAATTTCATAATCTAAAGTGATATCCGTTTTTATATAACTATTGCCAGCAATACTCAGGAAGTCATACCCATAAAAGTAATTGAAATTATTGACTTTATTGTAACCATAGCCTCCCAGAATAAAATCAAAGAAAGGTACACTGTCACTACCGATGTTAAATCCTGCATCTGCTCCAATTTTAACAGTAGCTTTTCTGAAAAGAGTTTTGGCAAAAGCAACTTCGGCCTTTGCAACAGAGAAAGGTTTAAATTGATTGGTATAATCTGATGAAGCTAAATAAGTTTGTACATCGGAGGAAAAATATAATCCGGAATGTGGAAAGCTCTTATTGTCGAACGAATCATATTTTAAATACCCAAAAACACTAAAGTAATTACTCTTGTCAATTATGTTATCTGTGTTGGAAAGGGTTGGAGAGCTTATTTTTAAATACTTATATTCAACACCGCCACCCATCAAAAACTTTTGTACAAAAATGGTTTGAAAATAGGCCTGATTTGTTAAATCTAAAAAGTCAACATTTATAAGATTTACATCTGGTGAGGTGTTCAAATTGCTAATACTTGTGGTTACATTTCTATTGAATTGATTTAATCTTGAACGAAATCCAAAGCTAATATTAAAACCATTTTCTACATAATAATTTAAGTCATATCTAAAATTGTCTCCTAAAATGATATCTAATGAAGTAATATCATTTTTTAGGAATGTCTTTTTATGAGTAAGATTCAATAAAATTGCACTTTTATAAAGACCATCATAATGTAGTCCCAGTTTTAAATAGGTCTGAGTTGGATTTTCAGTCAGTACAAGATCTAAATCGTCTTGTTGTTTACCATCTGGCTGCAGACAATAAGATATAGTGCTAAAGTTTTGAGTAGCATTCAGATTATTGATTCCGGTTTTAAGATCGCCATAAGTTATGGTGCTTCCTGGTTTAAACCGAAGTTTACCATTGATGTATTCCTTGGTGAAATTATCTAATTTCGTGCTGTTTATTTTTTTTATCTGAATAGTATCTGTGCTGATTTTTAATTTAGGTTTTTTATAGATATTATCTTCAGTTACCAAGGATTTGATTTTTTCGTATACCGCAAAAGTTGCTTCTTCTCCCTTTCTGATGATTTCTTCTCCTCTGTCAAATGAAATTACGCCAAAATCACGAATGTCTGGTTTAACGTATATATCTGTATCTTTTATTTTGCTTTTCATTTTATCAATCGACTGTAGATTGGTAATCTGAACTAAAATTCGGGTAGCGTTTTTAAGATTTTTTCTTTTCAATAAATCGTCCTGAACGTCAACACCAATTATAATGTCTGCACCAAGATTTCGAACCTCCTGGATAGGATAATTATTTACAACACCACCGTCTACTAATAAATTTCCGTCAATTTCTACGGGAGTAAATAAAGATGGAAATGCAGAACTTGCCATCATAGCCTGAACCAGATTTCCTTTGTTTAATAAAACCTCTTCACCAGTTTCTATATTGGTTGCCATACATAAAAAGGGAGTTGGCAGTTTATTGAAGTCGCGTATATGACGAACATTTCTCGTCAGACTGCTTAATAAATTGTAATTGTACATTCCTTTTGAAAGTGCCTCAGGAATTCCAACTCTAAAATTACTAAACGGTAATACTATTGCGTATAATTCATCATTTTTTTTACCATAAAAATTTTTAGAAGATCTAGGAATATAATCGTTAATCAATTCGTCGAAATTGGTTTGTTTGAAGATCGAATCGATTTGAGAAGCATTGTAGCCAGAAGCATAAAGCCCGCCGATAACAGCTCCCATACTGGTTCCGCCAATATAGTCGATTTTTATTCCGGCTTCTTCCAAAACTTTTAAAACACCAATATGGGCAAAACCTTTCGCGCCACCACCACTTAAAACCAAACCAATTTTTGGTCTTGTTACATTGTCTTTTTTTATTTCCTGCGAAAAGGATTTTTGAGTACAACCAAGGAATAGTAGAAACGCCATCATAATCCACGTTCCGATAATTGTCGGGATGGAAAAAATTCCTTTTGAACGGGTATTTAAAATGGAAAGCTGAATTTGGCGCATAAAAATATACTAGTTGTTTTTGTAAAAGTCGACAATTTTTTTGGCTTTTGATACTCCTATAACGTCAGATATTTCTTTTTCTGTGGCCAATTTTAATCTTTTAACACTTTTAAAATGCTTTATTAAAGTGAGCATTGTTTTTTCGCCAATGCCAGGAATGCTTTCTACTGATGAATTAAGAGCGGCTTTACTACGTTTGTCACGGTGAAACGTGATTCCGAAACGGTGTGCTTCGTTACGTAATTGCTGAATTACTTTTAATGTCTCTGATTTTTTATCTAAGTATAACGGAATAGAATCTCCCGGATAAAAAAGTTCTTCCAGACGTTTTGCAATTCCGACAATCGCAATTTTTCCTCTTAAACCTAAATCATCTATACTTTTTAAGGCTGCTGATAGTTGTCCTTTTCCACCATCAATGATAATTAGTTGCGGCAAAGGCTCTTTTTCGTCCAACAATCTTTTGTAGCGACGATATACAATTTCGGTCATTGAAGCAAAATCATCTGGGCCTTCGACTGTTTTTACATTAAAATGGCGGTAATCTTTTTTGCTCGGTTTTCCGTCTTTAAAAACAACACAAGCGGCAACCGGGTTTGTTCCCTGAATATTCGAGTTATCGAAACATTCAATATGACGAGGTTCAGAAGGTAAGCGCAAATCTTTCTGCATTTGCGCCATAATACGATTCACATGGCGATCCGGATCTACAATTTGCAATTGTTTTAATTGTTCAATTCTGTAAAACTTGGCATTTCTGATTGATAAATCTAAAATCTGTTTCTTGTCACCATGTTGTGGAACTGTTGTTTTGATTTTTTCTCCTAAATCAACTTCAAACGGAACAATAACTTCTTTTGATAATAAATGAAAGCGTTCGCGAAGTTCAATTATCGCTAATTCTAATAATTCTTCGTCGCTTTCGTCGAGTTTTTTCTTGATTTCTAATGTATGCGAACGTATAATCGATCCGTGTGAAATCTGGAGAAAATTGACATAAGCCGCACTTTCGTCAGATACAATCGAAAAGACATCAATATTTGTAATTTTTGGATTTACAATTGTAGATCGTGACTGGTAATTCTCGAGAATTTCTATTTTTTCTTTGATTTTTTGAGCTTCTTCAAAACGTAAATCCTGCGCATATTGATTCATTACACGTTTGAAATCTTTCATGCTTTCTTTGAAGTTTCCTTTCAAAATTTCGCGAATGGCATCAACTTGTCGCTGATAATCTTCTAGCGGTTCTATTCCTTCGCAGGGTCCTTTACAATTGCCAATATGATATTCTAAACAAACTTTAAATTTGCCTGATTTGATATTCGATTCACTCAAGTCGTAATTGCAGGTTCTTAATGGATACAATTCTTTGATTAAATCTAAAATTGTATAAACCATTTTAAAATTTGTGTAGGGACCAAAATATTCAGAGCCGTCCTTGACCATTCTTCGGGTTAAAAATATTCTCGAAAAAGGTTCTTTTTTGATGCAAATCCAAGGGTAAGTTTTATCATCGCGAAGCAACACATTATATCTGGGCTGCAAAGTTTTGATTAAATTGTTTTCTAATAAAAGCGCATCTGTTTCGGTAGGAACAACGATATGTTTTATGGTTACGATTTTTCGAACCAGAACATTTGTTTTTCTTGTATCGTGAATCTTATTGAAGTAAGAGGAAACCCTTTTTTTTAGATTTTTGGCTTTACCAACGTACAATATTTTTTCGTCTTTGTCGTAATATTGATACACGCCGGGATTGTCCGGCAAGGTTTGTATTTGAAGTTCTAAAGACGGTTTTTGCATTCTGTTTTGTTTCTGAAGATAGTCGAAAAGCATTCCGAAAAACTATTCTGTTTTTCCTGAGAAAGCTTAACATGGATTTAGATTCAAATTTACGAAATCAAAAGAATAATTTCTATATTTAGATTTTATAATTCTATATGAAAAATAACAAGCCCATGATTATTTTTGGCGAACCGGTTTTGCCAGGAGAAAATAGAACGATAAACGTTGAAATTGCCAGATTGCATACGACTACAAAGCTTAATATTCCGGTAATTGTACGCCGGTCTAAAATAGATGGTCCGGTAGTTTTATTCTCTGCCGGAATTCACGGCGACGAAATAAACGGAGTCGAAGTCGTGCGTCAGCTCATCAGCAAAAAAATAAATCGGCCAACACGGGGAACCATTATTTGCATTCCGATTATCAACATGTATGGTTTTGTAAACAAGTCACGAGAATTTCCTGACGGCCGCGATCTAAATCGAGTTTTTCCAGGAAGTAAAAAAGGTTCTCTCGCGAGTCGTTTTGCATTTCATATTGTAGCCGAAATTTTGCCTGTTATTGATTATGCAGTCGATTTTCATGCCGGAGGTGCAAGCCGATTTAATGCCTCTCAAATCAGGATAACTGAAAACAATACTGAACTAAAACTTTTGGCTGATGTCTTTAATGCGCCATTTACCCTGTATTCAAAGAATATTGCCGGATCATTTAGAAATACTTGTGAAAAAGCCAATGTAAAAATGTTGCTTTTTGAAGGAGGAAAATCATTGGATATTAATAATGCTATTGCCAATGAAGGTGTAATGGGAGTGAAGCGTTTGCTGAATTACCTGAATATGCTGGATCCAAAACAAGTGGTTGAAGATGCTCTTTTTCCTTCGATTTATATCAAATATTCGGTTTGGTTGCGGGCTAAATGTTCCGGATTATTGCACGATTATAATTTGGTTGGGAAGTTTGTAACCAAAGGAACAATCCTGGCGATTATAACAGATCCGTTTGGTAAATTCGAGCAAAAAGTAAAAGCACCACATGATGGTTACATCATTAACGCCAATCATTCGCCAATTGTTTATGAAGGCGATGCTATTTACCATATTTCTAAAACCCTTCCTGATGGCGACGAATAAAAAAGAATTACGATTACACTATAAAAATCTTCGGACGGCACTTTCAATAGATGATATCGAAGAAAAAAGCTTGGCTATAGCCAATGAAGTATTGCAATTGCCTATTTGGGATAAAAGCTATTATCATGTTTTCCTTCCCATTGAAGAACAAAAAGAAGTCAATACCGAATATATTCTGCATTTGCTTTCAGGAAAAGACAAAGAAATTGTGATTTCAAAAAGTGATTTTGAGACTCGGAAGATGTCTCATTTCTTATTGACAGATAATACCAAGATCAAAAAAAATGAATATAATATTCCTGAACCGATAAATGGTTTGCCAGTTCCACCTGAAACTATTGAAGTAGTTTTTGTGCCGCTTTTGGCTTTTGATGTTTTTGGAAATAGGATTGGCTACGGAAAAGGTTTTTACGATAAATTCTTAGCCGAATGTAGACCGGAAACCATCAAAGTTGGACTTTCATTTTTTGAAGCAGTAAATCAAATAGACGATGTTTTTGAATCTGATGTAAAGTTGGATTACTGTGTGACGCCTGGGCTGGTGTATAAATTTTAACCGCAAAGTTCGCAAGGAAAAGTGATTTGGATTGTATTGATTTTAAGTTCGCAAAGTTATCACTTTGGTAATTATTGAATTGAATGATATAAATAAATTTATCTTTCAAATCCTTGAAATTAAAATATACTTATATCAATTGTGAAAATAAAAAATCCCAAACATCAATTTTACAATTGGAATTTGGGATTTTTATATTGTAATTTCAAGAATTTTTATTTCACTTCCTTAATAGTTGAAGCATCAATCCAACCTTCTGTTCCATCTGTTAATTCTATTTTTTTCCAGTTTTGAAGTGTTTCAGTAACGTAAACTTTTGCGCCCTCATGCAATAAGAAAATAGCTGATCCAGCTTTTTGTGGTTCGCTTCGAACTTCACTCACTTCTGAAAAAACAATTGCCGGACGATCGTTGTCATAATGATCTTTCTCTGACATTGCCGCTGCAACACTTAGAAGTACACCAACCATTAATACAAACATTCCAATGAAATATAATCTTTTTGAAAGCGTAAGCTGTGAAAAGTAATATCCAATAAAACTCAATAAGAATAGAAAAGCAATCCCAACTGCAATTTTAGCCCAGGTATTGTAATCGAAAATTCCGGTAAAGCTCTGAATCAGTTTTGCAAAACCAACTTTCGGAACTTCTTTAATTTCGTCAATAGTTAGTTTTTTGGCGAATTTTAAATTGTTTAAAGTCTGTTCGTCGTGTGGTTTTAAAACCAAAGCCTTTTCATAATTATAAATCGAAGGAGCAACTTTGTTTAGTTTGTAATAGCAATTAGCCAAATTAAAATACAATTCAGCAGAATGTTCCTTGTTTTCTTTAAGTACATTTTCGTACTCCTGCGCGGCAGCCTCAAACTTGTTGTCCTGATAGAGACGATTTCCTTTCTCAAAGCTGCTTTGAGCAAAGAAAACCTGAGTAATTAATAAAAAGAGATATACTATATTTTTCATTTTATTTTATTTAAACCTGAAAGGTTTCATTTTTTAAACTTAGCGAACTTAAAATCAACACAATCCAAATCACTTTCCTTAGCGCACTTTGCGGTAAAATAATTTGCGGTTAAAATTTAAACAATCTGTTTTTCTAATTCAGAGATAATCAAAACAGCCTTATCAAAATCTTGCTGAATCGAAGCACTTGAAGCTGGAGCATAACGCGCAAACTCACAGTTTTCTGTCAGATTAATAAAACTCTGAACCGTTTCAGGATTTGCATTTCTGGACAATAATAATTCACGAATATTGTCTTTGCTCATTTCTGAAGTCTCAATATGCAGTTTCGCTTTCAGGAAATTGTGCATCGCTTTCTCCAACGCAATATAAAATGGCTCTTTATTGTTAAGCTGTTTTTTGGCTTCAGATAAATATTTCTTAGCCAGCTTATTATTCATTTTAATTCGGTTCCCGGTAACATCGCTGTCAATTGCTTCTTTCTTCTTCTTAGCCAAAACAATAATTGGTAAGATTAAAAATGGTGCTAGCAATAATCCATAATATAAATTTGAACCATAAAAATCATTTTTAGCCATTGAGACTAAAGTAGTTTTTAGCTTGATATATTTGAATTGCTCTGTTTTCGTAATAACATTTTTCGCTGCATTTGCTGTTGCATTTGCTTCTGCCTGCATTGGTCCGTCTAAAACATCAACTGTAATTTCCTGAGAAGTTATGGTTTTGTATGATCCTGTATTCAAATCAAAATAAGAAAACTGCATTGGTTTTATAACATATTTCCCTTTGTATTGGGGAATTATAGTATACTTATCTGAAATTTTACCGGACATTCCAGCCAATGAAGTGGTTACTTTTTCGTCATGAACCGGATCGTACATTTCTAATGCATTTGGTACAACCGGTTTTGGAAGTGTAAACAACTTCATGTTTCCGCTTCCCGCCGCACTTACAACCAAATCAAGACTTTCGCCATTTTTTAAAGTAGTTTTTGAAGGAGTAACCGTAAAATTGAATTTACCAACAGCTCCTGTAAATCCTTCTGGTTTACTACCTTCCGGAAGTGGTCTTACATTGATGGTTTTAGCTCCTGCAGAAACAACTTTATTGTCTTCAGACAGAATCATTTGGCCAAACATGTCACGACGATTTGTGGGTAATTGTACCCCAATATCAAGTGAAAGAGGTTCAATTGTGAGTTTTCCTGATTTTTGCGGATATAAAATGGTTTTTTTCAGTACCACAAAATAACATCTTTGTCCTCTGTAACTTCCTTCTTCAATAGCTAACTGTTTGATTTCTATATTCTGATTCCAGAAATCATTGTATTTTGGTTTTCCAAGTTCTTTAAAACCGGTAACATTAATGTTATTGAAGTATAATTTATAAACCACTGTAATTGGTTCATTCAAATATGGATTTGTTTTTGAAATTTCAGCAACCAGATTCAATGTTTCGCTTCCAGAACCGCCTTGTGGTCTAGGATCGTTTGGATCTCTTTCCTCAGCAACAGCATTCGTTACAACGATTTTTTGAGGAGTCGTTTTATATCTCTGACCATTAAACTCAATTGCAGCCTGTTTAATCGTTAAAGTTCCCTTTTGCGCTGGTTGCAATATGTAAGAATATATCTTCTGAAAAGAGCTTCTACCGTTAACCCAGGATTGGCTTATTTGCTGACTTGGTCCTGCTACAATTCTGAATCCGTCAAATGAAGGCTGTTCGAAGTTATCTCCGTCAACATTCATGATAAAGTCAATACGAAGTCTCTCGTTTACACCAAGCGAATTTTTGCTTACTCTGGCTTCAAATTGAACTTGAGCCATAAGCCCTTGAAAAGTGAATAGTAATAGAATTAAATATCTTTTCATTAATTGTTTAATCAGTTTATTGTTTGTTGATTATAGTTTGTTGTTAATTGTTTAACGTTATAATTTGCCTAATAATATTTCAATGAAGAGAAAACCACAAACATTAAACCAAAAACTACAAACCAACTTACCAGTCTTTTTCTGTTTTCTTCGGACTTCCTTTTACTTTTTGAGCATTTACTTTGTCCTGAATTTTCTTTTCTTCGTTGTTAACGGCATCTAATAAATTCTGAACACGTTCTTTTGAAATTCCGCCAGGCTGTGGTTTCGGTTCTCCTTTGTTGTCTGATTTATCATCTTTCTTCGGATCATTTTTACCATCTTTCTTATCCTTGTCTTTGTCGCCTTTGTCGTCTTTTTTGTCTTTATCCTTGTCCTTATTTTTGTCCTTGTCCTTATCTTTGTTTTTATCCTTGTCTTTATCTTTATCCTTATCCTTGTTTTTGTCGTTTTTCGGAGGATTTTCTTTTAATTTTTGTTTGGCCAAAGCATAATTATAACGCGTTTCATCATCCGTTGGATCATTGCGCAAAGCTTGTTTGTAAGCTTCAACAGCTTGCGTATAATCTTTCTCTTTCATGAAAACATTTCCTAAATTGTGAAATGCTTTATGTTTTTCAGGTCTTGTTTTTGCGTTTTTAATGGCGCTTCCATAAGCAAATTTTGCCTCAGAAACCTGATTTTGTTTGTAAATAGTATTTCCTAAATTATAAGAAGCTGCTGCTTTCTTCGGGAATTTTGACTTCGAAATTCTGTAATTTGCCTCAGCATCAACAAATTTATTCTGCTTATATTCTTCATTGGCATCAGGCAATGTCTTGTCTTTTTCCTGAGCTGAAACGGCTAAAGAAAACGTTAGTAAAATATAAAGAAGTAAATTTTTCATTCTAATTTTTTTAATTTTTTGTTCCGAAATAAATTCCAAAACAATTATTTCTTTTCGTTAAATAAATTCAATTCTTTTATCCAGTTTGTTTTTCTTTCTAAAAGGAAAATATCTATAAACAATAATAAGAATGCAAAGCCCAAAAACCACTGAAATTGCGATTGAAAATCGGCCATTTGAGTTGCTTCGAATTCTGTTTTCTGAATGTTATTTAATGCATTTTTTACGTAATCTAAAACTTCTTTGGTGCTTCCGCCATATACATAGCCACCTTTTGTTGCTTTTGCGATTGCTTTTAATCCGTCCTGATTTAGTTTTGTAATAACAACTTCTCCGTTTTGATCTCTCTGAAAGCTTTTTACGATTCCATTTTCTTTTAATGGAATAGTTCCGCCTTTTTCTGTTCCGATACCAATTGTAATGATTTTCATTCCCAATTTGTTGGCTTCTTCAGCTGCTGCAGAAGCACCTTCAGAATGATCTTCTCCATCAGAAATCAAAATCAATAATTTGCTCGTTTTGCTTTTTTCATCAAAATAAGTCGATGATAAACGGATTGCTTCATCCAAAGAAGTTCCCTGAGATGAAACCATATCGGGAGTCATACTTTGCAGGAACATTTTGGCTACGCTATAATCTGTTGTAATGGGTAAAACCGGGAAAGCACTTCCGGCATAGGCTACAATTCCAATTCGGTCGCTTCCTAAGTTATTGATGATTTGCGAAACCAATTGTTTACTTTTATCTAGACGACTTGGCGCCACATCTTCGGCCAGCATACTTTTAGAAACGTCGACTGCAAAAACAATATCAATACCTTCACGTTTTACAGTTTCCATTTTGGTTCCAATCTTCGGATTCACTAATCCGATAATCAAACATGCAAGTGCTAAAAGTAGTATAGATAATTTTAATACAGGTTTAAAAACAGAACGTTCAGGGCTCAGTCTTTTCACCATTTCCAAATCACCAAATTCACGCTGTTTCTTTCTCTTCCAATACATATTGAAAAGAAAAATACACACCACAATTGGGAGTAAGAATAAAAGGTATAAATATTTTTTTTCGTCTAATTCCATAAATTTTTTAAAATTCCAATCCCAATTGTTGTGGGGATAAATTCCAAATTCCAATTTCTTTTGTTTGTTTAAAAAGCTAGTTTTAAATTCCAGTTTCCAGTTTCCAATTTGTTATTTGGAATTTCAAAAATTGGAATTTTTTGATTTTTCCAAAATCAAATAAAGCTTCTATAAACAGTATTTCTTAAACCAACTTCCAACAATAATAAAAAGGCTGCCAATAAAACAAATCCTCTGTATTTTTCGTCGTAATCATAGAATTTTAATTCCTGAATTTCTGTTGTTTCTAATTTATTGATCGCACTATAAATTTGAGCTAGTCTGTCATTGCTTGTTGCTCTAAAATACGTTCCCTCGGTTTTACGGGCGATACTTTTCATTAAAGTCTCATCAATTTCAACCTTCTGCATTTTGAATAAAAAACCTCCGTTTGGAGCGTATGCATAAGGAGATGGCGCCATTCCGTTGCTTCCAATTCCGATTGTGTATACTTTTATTCCATATTGTTTAGCAATATCGGCAGCCGTTTCAGGTTCAATAAAACCGGCATTGTTAACACCATCAGTCATCAAAATGATTACGCGACTTTTTGCTTTACTGTCTTTAAGACGGTTTACAGCTGTTGCCAGTCCCATTCCAATTCCGGTTCCGTCTTGTAAAGCGGTATCGTACTTAATATCTTTTATAGCTTCAAGAATGATCGCTTTATCACTTGTAACAGGAGTTTTGGTATAAGCTTCAGATGCATATAAAACCAATCCTATTCTGTCATTTGGTCTTTCCTCAACAAATTCTCCGGCAACTCTTTTTAAAGCTTCCATACGGTTTGGCTTTAAATCTTTTGCCAGCATACTTCCTGAAACGTCAATTGCCATTACAATATCAATTCCTTTGGTAGTTTTGGTCTGATTACTGATGTCTACTGTTCTCGGTCTCGCTAATGCAATAATCAAAGAACTTAGCGCAATAATCCTGAATACGTATAAACAAGGTTTTAATTTCGTTAGTAAGGATTCGCTGTTTTTAAAACCCTGAGTTGAACTCATTTTTAAAGTAGGCGATTGCTGGTTGCGTTTCCAGAAAAACCAAGCGATTGCAATTGGAATTAAAAGAAACAACCAAAAAAATTCTGGATTTAAAAAAGTTATCTTTTCCATTAATTGCTCGCTTTTTGAAGTTCAACAGAATTTAAAATTCGGGTTGTAATGTCATTTGCATATTTGTCGCCTTCCTGATGTAAAATCATAATTTGCTGTAATCCCTGATCTTGTTTAAAAAGCAAAATTTCATAATATGCTTTTGTGCTTGTTTTGCTAACGGGATTTAAGACTGTCATTGTTCCATATCCTTTTAGCCCCTGAATACCGGCATTGGTTTGGAAATCTTCCTGTTTTACAATAATATTTTGTCCGCCCTGAGCTTCAATAATTTTTAAGGTACCTTCTAACGTTTTTGCCAAATCAAGTTCAACAGGATTTTTAAATTTACTGGTTGAAACGGTAACATAGAAATTGTCAATCATGCTTCCGTAGGCAAAAAGCTGCATTTCTTTAATCAAAGCCATCGCTTCTTTAGGTAATACTTTTTGTGTATCCATTCGTTTTAAAACCTTTGGGGTTTCAATTAAAACAGCTGGATTTCCGTAAGCACTCTTTACCCATTCTCCTTCTAATAATTCTTTAGATGGATGACCAATAACATTATCTTTTACATAAGAAAAGCCTTTTGTTACAACGAAAAAGGTTGTTGTTGCAGTTAATAAGAAGACAACAGTTGCCACGGCAAGAGTAATTCGTTTGTTGCGTTTTTTACGCAATTGAAGCTGAATTTGCTTTTGTCTTTGCGCTTCGTTCAATAATTGATCTTCTTCCTCAGCCGGAACTTCTGTCGGAATTGCATTATCAAGCGTTAGAATTACTTTCTGAATTTTATTTCTATCATCTGTGATTTCAAAATCCAATGGTTTAGATTTTGCAAATTTTACTAAATCCGCCTGACGTAAAACGCGTTCTAAATTCTCAACGGTTTCAGGAGTCAACGTCATTTTCTTTTTAGTAGAAGCTAATCTTATTGCCTGAATCAATTCAGAAGTAGTGCTTTCCATTGCCGGAATATGAATCGCTTCTTCAATATAATTACGGGCAATATCCGTCAGTTCACTATAATATTCTTTGATTTCGCCTTTTTGAACCAATTCTTTTGATTCCAGGTTATTCAATAAACTTGTCGCTTTTTCGATAGGCGTTTTATAAACTTCTTCTTCGATTTTTTTCTTTTGATGTTTCTTTACATACCAATATACAAAAGCACCAATTGCAAGAATTACAATTACAATCAGAACATAAATCCACCAATCGTTATTGCTGTCTGCACTGGAAATGTCTTTGATGTCGTACATTTTTTGTTGTAACGTATCCACTTTTACATTGGCTACTTCAACACGAATTGAATCTGATAAATAAGGTTTTTTATCAATTAAAATTTTGATACTTGGAATGGTGTATTTTCCTGAATCAAATTGGGTTAAGCCATATTTTTTGATCAGTTCGTAAGTGTCATTTTTCTTAACTGTATCAACTGGGTACGATTGAATTACTTCTAATGGACCAATATTTTTTAGTTTAGGAAAAACAACTTTCGATTTTGAGCTTACAACCGTTTTAAGCGTTAACTTAAATTCGGCTCCAATTTTATTTTTTGTAGTATCAATACTTGTTTCAACTTGTTTTTGTTGTGCAAAAACTGCTGAAGTAAGCAAAAATAGAAATATGTAAAATTTTAATTTCATTTGATTTTTGATTTCAGATTTTAGTCTAAAACGAATGCTTATTTTGAAAATTTATTTTTGAAACTGATAATCATAGAAACCTCAAATTAACGAGACTTGAAATAACCCAATAATTTTGTCACGTAATTTTCGTCGACTCTTGTGTTTACAACGCCAGCTCCAGATTTACTAAAAATATCTTTGAAATAATTGACTCTATCGTGATAATGTTTTTCGTAATTCATTCTCACTGATTTGGAGCCTGTATCGACCAATTGAATTTTCCCGGTTTCAGCATCAAGCATATGAACCATTCCTAAATTCGGGATTTTTTCTTCGCGGATATCATAGACACGTACACCTGTAATGTCGTGTTTTTTAGAAGCAATTTTTAAAGTCTGTTCGTAATTTTCAGACATAAAATCAGAAATCACAAAAACGATAGCTTTCTTTTTTTGTGTTCCCGATAAAAACTTCAAAGCTTGTGAAATATCCGTTTTGTGGCTTTTTGGTTCGAATTCAATTAACTCACGAATGATTCTTAAAACGTGCGAACGCCCTTTTTTTGGTGGAATATACAATTCGACATTATCAGAAAATAATATTAATCCGATTTTGTCATTGTTTTGTGTAGCCGAAAAAGCCATCGTTGCCGCAATTTCGGTGACGATGTCTTTTTTGAATTGACTTTTTGAACCAAAACCTTCAGAGCCCGAAATATCAACCATTAAAACCATGGTCAATTCGCGTTCTTCTTCAAAAACTTTTACGTGGGCTTCGTTATAGCGTGCGGTTACATTCCAATCGATGTTACGAATATCATCGCCATATTGGTATTGACGCACTTCGCTAAAAGTCATCCCGCGTCCTTTAAATGAAGAATGGTACTCTCCCGAAAAGATATGATTGCTCAGTCTTTTGGTTTTGATTTCTATTTTCCGTACTTTTTTTAAAAGCTCTTTTGTATCCATTTTTTATTAGTGTTCAGTGATCAGTTAGAAAGTGTTCAGTTTAGTTCAAATTCTAAAAGCTCTTCTGTCTTTTGTTAGTGTTCAGGGAATTAAAGCATCAGTTGTTACTGAATACTAAAATCTGAACACTGAGCACTTTTTTTAAGGTACTTCAATCTCGTTTACGATTTTGTTGATAATGTCTACAGAAGTAATGTTTTCGGCTTCAGCCTCATACGTTATTCCAACTCTGTGACGTAAAACATCATGTACAACTGCACGAACGTCTTCTGGAATTACATAACCACGACGTTTGATGAAAGCGTAACATTTTGCTGCATTGGCTAAATTGATACTTCCACGTGGTGACGCTCCAAAACTGATAAGAGGTTTTAAGTCCGCAAGTTTGTACTTCTCTGGATAACGAGTAGCAAAGATGATATCTAAGATATATTTTTCGATTTTTTCGTCCATGTAAACTTCACGAACCGCTTCTTGCGCACGCAAAATTTGTTCTACAGAAACTACAGGATTTACTTTTTCGTAACTTCCTTTTAAGTTTTGACGAATAACAAAACGTTCTTCATCAATTTTTGGGTAATCAATTACCGTTTTCAACATAAAACGATCGACTTGCGCTTCAGGAAGCTGGTATGTTCCTTCTTGCTCCACCGGGTTTTGAGTTGCCAGTACTAAAAACGGACGATCTAGTTTGAAAGTCGTGTCGCCAATAGTAACTTGTTTTTCCTGCATCGCCTCTAAAAGTGCAGACTGAACTTTGGCAGGAGCACGGTTAATCTCATCAGCAAGTACGAAATTGGCAAAAATTGGACCTTTTTTAATAGAAAATTCGTTTGATTTGATGTTGTAAATCATCGTTCCGACAACATCGGCAGGTAATAAATCTGGAGTAAACTGGATACGGCTGAAAGAACCCTGTACCGCTTGCGACAAAGTATTTATCGCTAAAGTTTTGGCTAATCCCGGAACTCCTTCAAGTAAAATATGCCCTTGTCCTAAAAGACCAATTAATAAACGCTCGACCATATGTTTCTGGCCCACAATAACTTTGTTCATTTCCATTGTAAGAAGGTCTATAAAAGCACTTTCTCTCTCAATTTTTTCATTTATCGCTCTAATGTCTAAAGTCGTTGTATTTTCTTCCATATAAATATTTTTAAAACCTTTTTAAAACGTTGATTTTTATGCTTAACTTTTGAGAGTGCAAATTGAATATTTTTTGAGAAGTAAGATGTTAAAGAATGGTTAAAACTTCGACCAATGCGCTAATTTTAAGGACGAATTGTGAATCTATTTTTATATTTTTAAGAACTTTGATGATTATGCTTTACAAAAGCATATTTATTACCAAAAATAACGCAATAAAACCATGAGCAAAACAACGTTATCGCCCATAATTTCGGGCACTATGAATTGGGGAGTTTGGGATAAAAACCTTACAACTAAAGAAATGGAAAATATGATACAGATCTGTATCGAAAACAAAATTACCACTTTTGATCACGCAGATATTTACGGATCTTATACCACAGAAGCAGATTTTGGAAAAGCTTTCCATGCAAGTAAAATTTCAAGAGAAAAATTACAGTTAATTACCAAGTGCGGAATTCAGATGATTGCTGAAAAACGCCCGGAGAACAAAATCAAACATTACGAATATTCGAAGGAATATATTATCTGGTCTGCTGAAGAATCTTTGAAGAAATTAAAAACAGATTTTATCGATGTTTTTTTATTGCACAGACCAAGTCCGTTAATGCAGGCTGATGAAATTGCTGAAGCGGTGGAGAAATTAAAATCGGAAGGAAAAATTATTGATTTTGGACTTTCAAATTTTACGAGTTCCCAAACCGAATTAATTCGCTCAAAAACAGAAGTTAGTTTTAATCAGGTGCAATTTTCAGCAACGCATTATGAGGCAATGACTGACGGAAGCTTAGATTATATGCAAACATACGGAATTCGACCATTGTCATGGAATCCGCTTGGGACTGTTTTTAGAGAAGATACGAAGAAGACACGCCGTTTGAAAAAGCTGCTTTCTGAATTGGTTCAAAAATATAGTTTTGGTTCAGATACCCTTTTATTGGCCTGGATTTTAAAACATCCTGCAGGTGTAATTCCGATTGCGGGAACAGTAAATATTGCCAGAATTCAGTCGTTGATGAAAGCGGCAGAATTAGAAATGGACAAAGAAGACTGGTTCGCCATCTGGACAGAAAGTATGGGCGATGATGTGCCTTAATTCTAAAAAATAACCATAAAAAAAACCAGCTGCTCTCAATTAGACCAGCTGGTTTTTTTATGATTGAAAATCGTCCTTATTACTTTAAAATAAGAGTATTCATATTTGAGATTTGCCCATTAACGACCACTACATTAGGAACCACTAAAGGAGGTAATGTTGAACTCACATCAGGAGTGATTGTTACGCTATAAGTTCCTGCCGGAATACCGTTTAGTTGAAATACTCCTTTCTCATCTGTATAAGCAGAAACAGTTGTGTCTCCTACCTGAACTGATACTAAAGATTGGAAAGTAAAAGGAGTTACAATTCCTTTAATTATTCCTGATGTCGCGGTAGTAGAAACTCTGATGACAGGATGTAAATTAAAGTTGCCAGAATTACCCGCCTCAACAACAACAGAATGTTCAACATCAAAATCTAGTAAAAAGTCATAAGTTGCACCAGCTGTCAAGGTTTGATTAACTTTTAATTTTAGACCTGATTGTTGGGCACTTGGCGTTTTTAAGGGATAAGTCGTACCATCTTTCACAACCGTATTGTGCTCCCCAAGAATTAATCTAATTTGACCTAAATAGCCGGATGGCACTTCGTTATCTGCTAAAAGAACATTTACACCACCAGTCAAATCGAGTAAATTGTATATTCCGGGTGTAATATTTCCAATGCTAACCCATCCGTCTTCACCAGTCTCTGAAGTGCTTTTAATTTTAACATCTAATACTTCAACGTTTACCTGATCGTAGTCACCAGGAGCATCAGTCATTCTTACACTTATTTTTGAAGTTTGTGCATTGTCACCACTGTCCGTACTACTGCAGCTTACTATAAATAAACACATTAACAAAGTTGTGAGAATTAGTTCTAATTTGATATTTACTTTTTTCATACCTTTCTTTTTTTAAAAATTAGTAAATTAATAACGCGAAATAAAGCGCATTTAGTGTCTTAATGCTGTAATTTTGTTTAGTAATTAATCAAATCTTAAGGAAAAGATTTTGGATTATATTTTTAAAAGCAGGAAAATTAAATCATGAAAAAAGTAGTCTTAATAACTGGAGCCACAAGCGGAATTGGAAAAGCCACCGCCCAAATAATGGCAAAAAACGATTATAAAATTATTCTTTGCGGAAGACGTAAAGAGCGTTTAGTGGAACTTGAAAAAGAACTTTCTGCTTTTACAGAAGTGCATTCACTTTCTTTTGATGTTCGTGATAAAGAAGCCGTTTTTTCAAACATCAATTCATTACCAGCAGAATTTTCGCAAATTGACGTTTTAATTAATAATGCGGGAAATGCACACGGTTTAGATCCGATTCAGAATGGAAATACTGATGATTGGGATGCGATGATTGATATTAATGTAAAAGGACTTTTGTATGTTTCTAAAGCGATTATTCCGCAGATGATCGATAGAAAAGCGGGACATATTATTAATATTGGTTCTATTGCCGGTAAAGAAGTGTATCCGAATGGTAATGTGTATTGCGCTTCAAAACATGCGGTCGATGCTATTAATAACGGAATGCGAATGGACTTGAATCCATACGGAATTAGAGTTGGAGCAATTCATCCGGGAATGGTTGAAACCGAATTTAGCGAGGTACGCTTTAAAGGCGATGCCGACAGAGCATCAAACGTATACAAAGGTTTAGACGCTTTACAAGCAGAAGATATTGCAGATATAATTCATTTTGTAGTGTCCAGAAAATACCATGTTAATATTGCAGATTTAATTGTATATCCGACGGCGCAAGCCTCGGCAACGATTGTAAAAAAGAATTTATAATGTAGAGACGCACAGTAGTGCGTCTTTTTAATTAGTGGGAATTTGTGTAATTTGTGGCAAAAAAAACTTAAACAATGATCAACAAGCGCCTTTTAATAAAAAATCTGCTCGCTCATAATGATGAGAGCAGTTTTTATGATAAAAAAAGGCAGTTGAATTTGCATACGCGCGAAGGAAAAGGAAAATTCCTAAAACACATTTGCGCATTATCAAACTCAAACCCAACTAATAATTCTTATATCGTGGTGGGTGTTGAAGATCAGGATAACGAGATTGTCGGTGATGATTTCTTCGATGATAGCAGAATTCAAAATCTTGTCAATGCTTTTTTAGAAAATCCACCTAAAATTCAATACGAGAATGTACCGTTTCCGAATCTTCCAAAAGACAAAGTAATCGGATTGGTTACGATAAAGCCTAAGAACAAAATCTCGTATTTCAAAAAAGGAATTCATACGATTTTAGCCAATAGCGTTTTTATCCGGCGCGGAAGTAACTCAGTTCCCGTTGAAGGCGAAATTGAGAAAAATTACCAGAATACTGAAACGGTTATTGGAATTGAAAACAGTTCCCGAAATAGTATTCAATATACACTCGACGGCGTAATTGATTTTATGAATTTCAGGCACAAAGATATGTCGCCGAAATATTATGTTTTTAAAGAATTATTCGTGATTTGCTGGGCTGGAGTTCCTAAAAAATCCCGTGATAAAACCTTTCTTTCCAGAGTTGATATTGAATTGATCAACGAACAAATTAAACTTTTTTATTCGGCTCAGGATGTGGTTACCATTGTTTTTGACGATGATAGTTTCACGATAACCGAATATGTTCCGTTAGGCCTAAACGATAAAACAAGTTATTATCCCCTAGAAGAACAAACCATTCTTTTCTTTGATAATGGTTATTACAAAATTGATAGAAAAATGCTTTTTCAGCCACCGGAATTCAATCGAAAAATGCTGTACCATATTTACAACTCCAATATAGCATTACTTCAAAAACTGCAAAAAGGTTTTACATTATCACAACGCGAAATGGTTGATCTGGACAATCTTCCTTCTACTTTTATGATTTGTCATTTGAATGGTTTTGATGAGGCTAAACAAAAGCTAATTGATGCTAAATTGCTTTTGAAACCTTTTCCACAAGTGTATTTGTCTTTTAAAGAAGCCTTACGAATTCTGAGAAAAATGAAATATGATTTTCAGGAAGGTGCAAAGTAGCAAAGGTTCAAAGTGGCAAAGGTTTTCCGTAGAGGCTCACAGCAGTGCGTCTAACTCACAGTGTGTTTTTTTAAATCACTGATACAATAAATATTTATTCACTTCATCATAAGGAAATAAAAGTTCTTTTGGGCCATCTGCATAGGATGCTGCTTCATAGGAGTTGTAATATAAAAGCAGACCTTCTTCTGTATAAAAAATATTCTGTGGTAACTGAAATGTATCATTTTCAAACATTAAACCTGTTGCATTAATATTTGATTTTGTGGGGATTTTATATTTCTCGCGGAAAGCTTTTTCGGCCAACGCCTTAAATCCTTTTTCATTTTTAAAAATCAGGTCTGTAAAAATAGTTTTTCCTGTTTTTGGATTGAAGAGTAAAGAGCGATATCCCTGATAACCGTGAGCACCACCGGTAAAAGTATAATGATCGAGTTTTATATTGATAATCTGACTAGATTCAAATTCTACATTTCCTTTAATTTTGCCTTCCCAACCAAAAGTTTCGTTTGGGAATTTTTTATGCATTTCTTCATAGGATGCAATAAATGAACTGGTCAGGCCATTGTAATCGTTAGTTTTTATAGGGTTTTCTCCGAAGTAAACAATTTCTTTTATTACTGAAAATATTTTTTTATTGATACTATCGGCAACAACAGGAACATTTTTTGCCACAGGAATATCAATTGTAATTATTGGACAATCTGTTTTACAGGGTGCCGCAGATTTTTTTTCAAATTTTTCATTTTCAAATGAAAGTCCCTTGTTGCAACTAGTGAATATTAAAAACAAAAAGACTAAAAGAATATACTGTTTCATGTATGTGAAAGTTATTTGTATTGGTCGTAATAATGCCATATTTTAATTATAGTTTTTGCTTTTGCAAAGCTTTAATTAATAGCTATTTGATATCAAAAAAATGTTAATTATATATAAAGGTAAGAAGTTGTATCCGGATTTGAATAAATTAAACGGTAAATTTGTACGAGAATTTAAGATTAAAAATTTGTAACTATATGAAATTCAATACTAAAGTAATTCATGGCGGCCAACATCATGATCCAAGTACGGGCGCAGTAATGCCTCCGGTATATCAAACTTCCACTTATATCCAGACAAGTCCGGGACAACCTTTGGGTGATTACGAATATAGCAGAGCTGCAAACCCAACTCGTACTGCCTTAGAAAATGCTTTGGCCAGTATTGAAAATGGTACACGAGGATTGGCTTTTTCATCTGGATTAGCGGCGACTGATTGCATTTTGAGAGGATTTAAAGCCGGAGATGAAGTCATTGCGATGGATGATTTATATGGTGGTACTTACAGAATGTTTTCCAGAATTTACAAGGATTCCGGAATTAAATTTCACTTCGTTGATATGACTGATATTGCAAAATTGAAGTCCTTTATCAATGAAAATACAAAATTGATTTGGGTAGAAACACCAACAAATCCTTTAATGAAATTGGCGGATATTGAAGAAATTTCAAAAATTACCAAGGAAAAGAAAATTTGGCTTGCTGTTGATAATACTTTCGCAACGCCATATTTACAAAAGCCACTTGATTTAGGAGCAGATATCGTAATGCACTCTGCAACAAAATATTTAGGAGGTCACTCTGATGTTATTGCCGGTGCTCTAATCGTAAAAGATGAAGCTTTAGGAGAGCAATTGCATTTTCAACAATTTGCAACCGGAGCAACATTGGGGCCAATGGATAGTTTCTTGGTTTTAAGGGGAATTAAAACGCTTTCTTTAAGAGTTCAAAGACATTGTGAAAACGGAGAAAAAGTGGTAGAATATTTAACGAAACATCCAAAGATAAAAACGGTTTATTATCCAGGATTAGCAAGTCACCCGTTTCATGAAATTGCTAAAAAACAAATGAAGGCTTTCGGAGGAATGGTTTCTTTTACTTTTGCGTCAGGCAAAAAAGAAGATTCAATTGCATTTTTAGAAAAGTTGAAGGTGTTTACTTTGGCTGAATCATTAGGAGGAGTTGAATCATTAGCGAATCATCCGGCTTTGATGACACACGCTTCTATTCCGGCAGACAAAAGAGCAGAAGTTGGTATTACTGATGATTTGGTTCGATTAAGCGTTGGTATTGAAGATGCAGAAGATTTAATCGCCGATTTAGAACAGGCATTAGCGTAAAAAGTTAAATTCCAAATAAAAAAAATCCCAAACTCCAATATATCATTTGGAATTTGGGATTTATATTTTGATATTTCTTTAAAATTTAGAATTCCAGATAATGAATATAACCAACATTTAGCCAAACCTGCCAATCGTTTGCTTTGTTTTCTTTAAAAAGATCTTTGTTTGGGTTTAAACCATCAACCCAGTCAGAACTAAAAGACTGAAAACGGCACTCCAACATTAAATCACTCATCGTTGTTAATTTGTAATGTACACCTAAACCGGCTGTTGCTGATATTACTATACCATTTTCACTTGAAAAACCATATTGGCGTCCATCAGATGGAACTAAATATTTTGCAGGAGTAGTTTCGATAATGCCTAGTGGTCCAAGATCTGAACTTACTGAAGTCGAATAATAACTTACTAAAAACCCTAAACTTAAATACGGGCTAAAGCTACCAACATTGTTTTCGAAATCATGTATTTTGATAGGTGAAAATTCGCCCTGAGCACCAAGACTCAATATGCTTGATTTTCCATTCATGGCTTTCAATCTTAAAACTCCAACCGTGGGAGGTTTTTTTTCTACCCAACGACCAAAATGTTCTAGATTGGTATGCGTAAAAGATAATTCCGATCTAACTTTAAAGTGTTCTGAAAAAAAACTTTCGTGATTATTATTGGCTGAAAAGTTAATAAAGTGGACTATTCCTATACCAATTCCTCTGTTTCCAACATTTGTTTCAAGGTCGTGCCTTTCACCATAATCAGATTGAAGAGTAACAGGTCCGAATATTATTCCTACTTCTTGTGCAATACCTTGTGCTTTTGATACCGTTACAATTCCGATAAAGGCGAATAGGGTGAGTATTATAGGTTTAAGCATATTTTTTGGGCTTTCAAATATTGGCAAATATATAAAAAACATGTACGATTCAAAATAATATATTCGTCTATTAAAAAATAAGTAACAAAATACTTAATTTGTTAACTTTAAGTAGGTTATTTCTATGTAAAATGAGTCGTGTAAAATGCTATTTTTAGGAAAGTTTGAACAATATACAATTCAATGCTACAAATTAAAAAAAATCACATTAGATTCGCATTTTGTTATATCTTTGTATGTTGAAACGAAAACGTTTTCTTAAACGTATTTTCTTATTTAAATTGAACGAAAATAAAATAATTTATCTGAATAATTTATTTCATAATGGAACAAAAAATAAATGAATTTATGGCTCTTGTAGAGTCTAAAAATCCAAACGAGCCAGAGTTTCTTCAAGCCGTTAGAGAATTTGCCGAGACGGTAATTCCATTTATCGCAGAACGAAAAAAATACGATGGAAAAAACTTACTTCTTAGAATTGCCGAACCAGAACGTTCTATAATATTTAGAGTTCCGTGGGTTGATGACAAGGGAGAAATAATTGTAAACAGAGGTTTTAGAATTCAGATGAATTCAGCAATTGGGCCTTACAAAGGAGGAATTAGATTTCATCACTCTGTAAACCTATCAGTTTTAAAATTCCTTGCTTTTGAACAAGTATTCAAAAATAGTTTGACAACACTTCCAATGGGTGGAGGAAAAGGTGGTTCTGATTTTGATCCTGAAGGGAAATCTGATGGAGAAATCATGCGTTTTTGCCAGTCATTCATGACGGAATTATGTCGTCATATTGGTCCTGATTTAGATGTTCCTGCCGGAGATATTGGTGTTGGAGCAAGAGAAATTGGATTTTTATTCGGTCAGTATAAGAGAATCAGAAATGAATTTACTGGTGTTTTAACCGGAAAAGGTCTTGCTTATGGAGGTTCATTGATCAGACCGGAAGCTACTGGTTATGGAGTAGTTTATTTTACAGATCAAATGCTTAGAACTATCGGGCATGAAATTAAGGGTAAAAGAGTTGCAATTTCAGGATTTGGAAATGTGGCTTGGGGAGTGGCTTTAAAAATAAATGAATTAGGCGGAAAAGTAGTTACGATTTCTGGTCCTGATGGTTACATTTATGATGAAGAAGGAATCTCTGGAGAAAAAATTGAACACATGGTAGAAATGAGAGCAACTGGTGATAACAGAGCCGAAGTTTATACCCAAAAATATCCAAATGCTGTTTTCCATAAAGGAAAAAGTCCATGGGAAGTAAAAGTGGATATTGCTATTCCGTGCGCAACGCAAAACGAATTGAATGGAGAAGATGCTAAAAAATTAATTGATAATGGCGTTTTATGTGTAACTGAAGCGGCAAATATGCCTTCTACTTTAGATGCAATAAAATTGTTTTTAGATAATAAAGTATTATTTGCTCCTGGTAAAGCGGCAAATGCGGGTGGTGTTGCTGCATCTGGATTAGAAATGACGCAAAACTCAATTCGTCTAAACTGGACAAGTGAAGAAGTAGATTTGAGATTAAAAGATATCATGGTTGGAATTCACAACCAATGTAAAAAATACGGTGCTGGTGAAGATGGTTATGTAAACTACGTAAAAGGAGCGAACATTGCCGGATTTGTTAAAGTTGCCGATGCTATGCTGGCTCAAGGTGTAGTATAATTTAATTACAATTTTAAAAAATGCCTTCATTTGTTTAATGACAAATCGAAGGCATTTTTTATTTATAAGAGAACAAAATTCAAATACTTTCGTTTGTAGTATATTTGTCTATCCGAATACATCAAAGAATGAAGAAAAGGTTTCTGTATATTTTGTTTCTATTCCTGATTCAATTTAGTTTCTCCCAGAATAAATTGTCCTGGGAAGGCTATTTTTCGTTTAACGAAGTAAAAGATATTTCAGAATCCTCAACTACCGTTTATTCAGCGTCTGAAAATGCCTTGTTTTCCAAAAACGCTGCCACAAATGTGGTAAAAACAACAACTACAATTGATGGACTTTCAGGACAGACCATCTCTGCGGTACATTATAGTGAAGCATTCAAAAAAACAATCGTAGGTTATGAAAATGGTTTGATGATTGTAATCAACGAAACAGATGGCAGTATGCTAAAAGTGGTTGACATCATTAATAAGCAATTGGCGCCCAATCTTAAAAGAATCAATCATTTTATGGAGCATAACGGACTGGTTTATGTTGCCTGCGATTTTGGAATAGTACAGTTTAATTTAACGACTTTACAATTTGGAGACACCTATTTTATAGGAGATAATGGTGCAGAGATCAGTGTGAAACAGACTGCTTTTTTTAGCGGATTTATTTATGCTGCCACTTCAAGCGGAATTAGAAGAGCCAATAGTTCAAGTCCGAATTTAAATGATTTTAATCAATGGAGTGTTGTAAATTCAGGAAACTGGTCAAGTGTTGAGACTTTAGATACAGAACTTATTGCTGTTAATTCAACAGGTTATGTTCACAGGTTTAATTCGTTAACTTTTGTTGGTTTTGTGCAGCTTCCCCAGCCTTCTGTAGATATGCGTGCAAAAAATCATAATTTGTTTATTACCATTCCGAATTCGGTTTACATTTATAATAATCAGATGATTATAAATCGTCAGATAAGCAATACTCAGGTTCTGGACAATACATTGGTTTTTACCTGCGCTACTGCGGTTGGAAATTCAATTTATATTGGAACAAAAGAAAACGGATTGTTTTCATCTACACTTTCAGGAGCTGCTGCTTTTGAAAATAATACGCCTGCGGGTCCGGCACGAAATAATATTTTCTCAATGGATGTGACTCCAAATGTAATTTGGACAGTTTACGGTGATTATGATTCTTTTTATAATCCATATCCATTAGAGAGTTATGGTGTGAGTAAATACAATTCTTCTGGCTGGCTGAATATTCCATACTCTGACGTTTATGATGCCAAATCAATGACCAAAATTATTGTCAATCCAGCCAATGAAAAACAGGTTTATGCAAGTTCCTTTTTTTCAGGATTATTAAAAATAGAAGATGATGTTCCTTCTTTTTTATATAATGAAAAAAATAGCGGTTTAGAAAGTATCACTTATGAAGGTCCGAATTATTTTGATGTTCGTATCAACGGAACTGCTTTTGATAAAACTGGAAATCTTTGGGTTACCAATAGCCGAATCAAAAATGGTCTAAAAGTTTTAAAAACGAATGGGCAATGGGGGAGTTATGCTATGACTTCAATTATTGATGATGCAGAAGCTTCAAGTTATGCCAATATCGTAATTGACAGAAATAGCGTAAAATGGATTGCCACCAATAGAGATGGTGTTGTTGGGTTTGATGAAACAACTAATAAATTCAAAAAAATGACATTTGGCGCTGATGCCGGAAATCTTCCAATCGCCGACGTAAGATCGATTGCAATTGATACCAAAAACCAGCTTTGGATAGGAACGACAAAAGGATTAAGAGTGCTATCGAATATAAGTAGTTTTCAAAATGAAAATCAGCTAAAGGCAAATCCTATTATTATAATGGAAGATAATTTGGCTCAGGAATTATTGTATGAGCAATTTATAACTTCAATTGCAGTTGACGGAGCTAATAATAAATGGATTGGGACATCTGATTCGGGTATTTTTATGGTCTCTCCAAACGGTCAGGAAACGAAATATCACTTCACAATAGCCAATTCTCCCTTACCGAGTAATGCAGTAAATGATATTAAAATAAATAGTGCTACTGGAGAAGTTTTTATTGCAACTAATAAAGGAATGATTTCTTTTAAAGGAATCGCAACAGATGCCAATGAAGATTTGAATAATGTATATGTATACCCAAATCCCGTACGCCCAACTTACACTGGAACTGTAAAAGTTGCCGGATTATTAGATAAGGCAAATATAAAAATTACAGATATCGAAGGTAATCTTGTTTACGAAGCAACTTCAGAAGGTGGAACTATAGAATGGGACACAACTGCATTCGGAAGATACAAAGTAGCATCAGGCGTATACATGATTTTTATTTCTGCACAGGATGGGGGAGAAACAAAGGTCAAAAAAGTAATGATAATCAGGTAGCTTTAATCTCAGTTCTAAACCTGAAACTTGAAACCTGAAACAAAAAAAAACAAAAACTTGTTAGTCAAAACCAAAGCAATAGTAATTTCGGCATTAAAATTTCAGGAAAAAAGTCTGATTGTAAAATGCTTCACGCTTTCAAGTGGATTGAAGTCTTACTTTGTTCGTGATGCTTTTTCGAGTCGTAAAACCAGTCAAAAGATTGCTTATTTTCAACCCTTTTCGATTTTAGAGATTGAAGCGATTCATAAAAATAAAGGCACTTTAGAAAACTTCAAAGAAATAAAAACGGCTGTTCCTTTTCAAACTATTCACACAGATGTTGTAAAAAGCACAATCGTAATGTTTCTTTCTGAAATGTTGCACTATTCTATTCAGGAGGAAGAAAAAAACGAATCTCTTTTTGAGTTTTTAGAAACCGCGTTGACATGGTTAGATCATCATGATGATGTTTCGAATTTTCATTTGATTTTGCTTTTAGAGGCTACAAAATATTTGGGATTTTATCCGGATGTTTCTGAAATAGATTTGCCTTATTTTGAAATGAATGAAGGTGTTTTTACACTTTTTCATGGCACAAATGCTTTAACGGAACACGAAACCAATTTGCTTAAAAAATTGATTGATTTGAAATTTGATAATGATCAAAAAGTATTTCACGTAACAGAAAGGCAAATACTCCTAAAAATCCTGATTGATTACTATAGTATTCATTTGGATGGGTTCAAAAAACCAAAATCCCTAGAGGTTTTGAAAGAAATTTTTTCTTAAAAGAAAAGCCAAATTTCATATATTTGGACACCAAAACCAAATCTTTATGAAAAGAATAATTACTTTTTTCCTTCTTACTTTAACTATTTCTGCTTTTTCTCAATCTGTTGATTTGGATCCGCACAGTTTTAATTTATCTTATGTAACACTACCTCCAAAGCCAGTTTTAGACAGAGCAAATAGAACATTTAAAATTACTGTCAACGAATATAATGCGGCGCAGGCAAAATTAGCTCAGGATTATATTGAAGAAAATTCAGGTATAGATGGTTTTAAAAAAGTTTCGTCAAACGGTTATTTTGAAATTGTATTCAATTTAGAAAATTCAATCTCCAACTTACAAGAAGTTAGGAAGAATGTGGTAGTAGTAAAAGACCGCAATGGAAAAGACAAAGTTGAGACTACATATACGAATGTTTTTAAATGCAAGGATTATGGTAGTTACTCGGTTGTCTGCGCTGCAGATCCATCTTTTAATAAAAAATACAGTTTAGAGCGCACTTATATTATAGAGAAACATTTTTCATCTCAGGGAGATAACAATAGTGCTACTCTTTTGTCGCCAGGTATTCTTAGAGAACATTATTTGGAAAGCATTATTTCGAATATGGAAAGCAGATTAAATCGTGATTATGGTTTTATAGTGGAGCAGACATCAGATTATTTGTGGATTTTGGATTCTAAAAAACATCCTGAACACGAGAACAGTATGAAATCACTGTCTACTATTAAGACTGTCTTTAATAAAATGCAGTATGACGAAGATATTGCTCCTCTTAAAGTAGAGCTGGAACCTGTAATTAGTTATTTTCAGGGGCTCGATAAGATCTATACAGAAGACGAAAAAAGACATAGAAAAATGCGCTATGAAGGGTATTATGGTTTGGCTGTTATTTATCACTATTTAGACATGCCTGATGAATCTGATATTTGGTGTGACAAACTAATTGCAAATAAATATGATGAGTCAGATGGAACTGGCATCAAACTCAAAAATGAATCATTGAGAGATTTGCTCGCTATCAATCAGGTTAAGACAAGACATATGGATGTTGAGCTGCGATCAAACGGAGTCGAAGATGTTATTATAGATGCAGTAAATTTGGATCCAAATTATTTCTTAAAAAATGATCCCAAATATGGTTTAGTGTCGCTTATTTTAACTTCAAATGATACTATTTCGGGATATGCAAAATGGAAAGATATTGATAATCTGGACAAAAAGTTAGCGGTTAGTATTCCTGATGAAAATGGTAGTCATAATCGTTTGTTTAAGACTTATTTTGCAGATCAGGTTTCAAAATTAATTCTTCAGGAAAATGATTTTTATGAAGCAGTATCTTTTAAAGAAACAGGAAAAAATGCCAAGGCAAAACCTGCTTTTAAATTTGTAAAACCGATCTTAAGCGGAAAAACAGTTTCATTGTATCAATATCTGACAGGAGAAATTATTATTAAAAAACGCAGTGACGAAATAGGATATTCTACCAATTCTGTTGGATGGCAGATGAATACAAGAACTAAATTTGTTGAATTGGCAAATGCTTGTCCGGTATTGGCTTCGAGAGCATATAAGAATGAATTTAATACCAGTGTAGGATCTTTATCGAAATTTGTTGAGGCTTTAGATATGTGTAAATAATTAAAGTTTGGATTTATGATTTTAAAACTACAGTTAGCGCTGTAGTTTTTTTATTTTACTTCATTTTTTATTTGAGGAAATGTCAAATGGAAATAAGATTTGGAGTCTTTTTTAAAGAGATTATCGTTTAAATGATGCGAAACGTTAATATTTCTTAAATATATTAGGGGAAAACACCTGATTTCACTCTTTTTTCTGTCATCTTTTATCTATTTTCCTCAAAATTCCTTACTTTCGCACCTCGTTTAAGAAAAGGATAAAATGAGCACAAAATTTACTGAATACAAAGGACTTGACTTACCAACAGTAGCGTCAGAAGTTCTTGATTTTTGGAAGAAAGAAAATATATTTGAAAAGAGTGTAACTACTCGCGAAGGTGCAGAGCCTTACGTATTTTTTGAAGGTCCGCCTTCAGCAAACGGATTACCGGGAATTCACCACGTGATGGCACGTGCGATTAAAGATATTTTTTGCAGATATAAAACTCAAAAAGGTTTTCAGGTAAAAAGAAAAGCCGGATGGGATACGCACGGATTACCTGTAGAATTAGGTACCGAGAAAGAACTTGGAATTACAAAAGAAGATATTGGTAAAACGATTTCTATCGAAGAATATAACGAAGCGTGTAAAAAAACCGTAATGCGTTATACTGACGTATGGAATGATTTGACTGAAAAAATGGGATATTGGGTAGATATGGAAGATCCATACGTTACTTATAAACCAAAATATATGGAGTCTGTTTGGTGGCTTTTGAAACAAATCTACGATAAAGGTTTGTTGTATAAAGGATACACGATTCAGCCTTATTCTCCAAAAGCAGGAACTGGATTATCTTCTCACGAAGTAAATCAGCCTGGAGCATATAGAGATGTTACAGATACTACGATTGTAGCACAATTCAAAACTTTACCAGAAACGCTTCCAAGTTTTTTACAAGGTTTTGGAGATATTCACATCTTGGCGTGGACGACTACGCCTTGGACATTACCATCAAATACAGCTTTGACAGTTGGACCAAAAATCGATTATGTTTTAGTAAAAACATTCAATCAATATACTTTTGAACCAATTAATGTTGTTTTGGCTAAAAATTTAGTTGGAAAACAATTCGGAAAAGGATTTTTTGCAAGTGAAGATGACGCTGATTTCGACAAAGTAAAAAATGGCGACAAACAGCTTCCGTATAAAATTTTAGCAGAAGCAAAAGGTACTGATTTGGTTGAAATCCGTTACGAACAATTATTGCCGTACGTATTGCCTTATCAAAATGCTGAAAATGCATTTAGAGTAATTGCAGGAGATTTTGTTACTACCGAAGATGGAACTGGAGTTGTGCATACCGCTCCGACTTTTGGTGCTGATGATGCTAAAGTTGCAAAAGAAGCTAAGCCAGAAGTACCACCAATGTTGGTTTTAGATGAAAATGGCACTGCAGTTCCATTAGTAGATTTACAAGGAAAATTCACTTCACATTTAGGTGATTTGGCTGGTAAATATGTGAAAAACGAATATTACGATGCAGGTCAGGCGCCAGAGCGTTCTGTAGATGTTGAAATTGCTATTCGATTAAAAGAAGAAAATAAAGCCTTTAAGGTTGAAAAATACGTACACAGTTATCCACACAGCTGGAGAACTGATGAGCCGTTATTATATTATCCACTAGACTCTTGGTTCATTAAAGTAACCGATGTAAAAGATAGAATGTTCGACCTGAACGAAACTATCAATTGGAAGCCTAAGTCTACTGGTGAAGGACGTTTTGGAAATTGGTTGAAAAATGCCAACGACTGGAATTTATCTCGTTCTAGATATTGGGGTATTCCGTTGCCAATTTGGAGAACAGAAGACAAGAAAGAAGAAGTTCTTATTGGTTCTGTTGAAGAATTGTACAATGCGATCGAAAAATCTATTGCAGCTGGTTTTCAAAAAGAAAATCCGTTTAAAGGTTTTGAAATCGGAAATATGTCTGAAACAAATTATGATTTAATCGATTTACATAAAAATGTAGTGGATCAAATTACTTTAGTTTCGGCTTCAGGCCAGCCAATGAAACGTGAGAGCGATTTAATTGATGTTTGGTTTGATTCAGGAGCAATGCCTTACGCCCAATGGCATTATCCTTTTGAGAATAAAGATAAAATTGACGAGAATAAAGACTTTCCTGCGAATTTCATCGCTGAAGGTGTAGATCAGACTCGTGGATGGTTTTATACCTTACATGCTATCGGAACTTTGGTTTTTGATAAAGTAGCGTATAAAAACGTAGTTTCAAATGGTTTGGTTCTGGATAAGAACGGACAAAAGATGTCGAAACGTTTAGGAAACGCAACAGATCCTTTTGAAACAATTGCAGAATACGGTCCTGATGCCACACGTTGGTACATGATTTCAAATGCAAATCCGTGGGACAACTTAAAATTTGATATTGAAGGAATTGCTGAGGTTCGTCGTAAATTCTTCGGAACTTTATACAACACTTACTCTTTCTTTTCGTTATATGCGAACATCGATGGTTTCAAATATGCTGAAGCGGAAATCCCGCTAAACGAAAGACCTGAAATCGATCAGTGGATTATTTCTGAATTACATTCTTTAATCAAATTTGTAGATGAATGTTATGAAGACTATGAGCCTACGAAAGCAGCGAGAGCTATTTCTGACTTCGTTCAGGAAAACTTAAGTAACTGGTATGTTCGTTTATGTCGTCGTCGTTTCTGGAAAGGCGAATATGCTCATGATAAAATCGCGGCTTATCAAACGCTTTATACTTGTTTATTAACGATAAGCAAATTAAGCGCTCCGATCGCTCCGTTTTTTATGGATAAATTGTACCGAGATTTAACGAGTTCTACAGGATCTGAGCAATATAGCAGTGTTCACTTGGCTGAGTTCCCAAAATTTGTCGAAAACTTTGTTAATAAAACGTTAGAGAGCAAAATGCAGAAGGCGCAAACCATCTCATCTTTGGTTTTATCGCTTCGTAAAAAGGAGATGATCAAGGTACGTCAACCTTTGCAAAAGGTAATGATTCCGGTACTTGACGAGAATCAGAGAGCGGAAATTGATGCTATTTCTGACCTTGTAAAAGCCGAAGTAAACGTTAAAGAAATCATACTTTTAGACGATGACTCTGGTATTTTAGTGAAACAAATTAAGCCTAATTTTAAGGCTTTAGGACCACGTTTCGGAAAAGATATGGGTCTGATTTCCAAAGAAATACAAGCTTTTTCAGCAGATCAGATTAATCAGTTGGATAAGCAGGGAACGCTAGATATTGTTATTGCTGGAAAAACTGTAACTTTATCATTAGAAGACGTCGAAATAACATCGCAAGATATTGAAGGATGGCTGGTTGCAAATTCAAACGGAATTACGGTTGCGCTTGATATTACAATCACTGAAGAATTGAAAAACGAGGGGATCTCGAGAGAATTGGTAAACAGAATTCAAAATATCCGTAAAGATTCTGGATTTGAAGTTACCGATAAGATTAAGGTTCAAATAAAAAGAAGTGGTTTATTAGAAGAAGCCATTATTAAAAATGAAGACTATATTAAGTCTGAGACATTAACAGATGACCTGGTTTTTGTTGACGCTTTAGAAAACGGCACAGAAATTGAGTTTGATGATATTAAAACAGTGATATTAATTTCAAAATAATATAATAAAATGATAGATGAAATTACAAGATACTCTGATGCTGACTTAGCAGAGTTCAAAGAAATAATTCAAAATAAAATACAAAAAGCACAAGCCGATCTGGATTTAATTAAAAGTGCTTACATGAATGATTTGAATAACGGAACAGATGATACTTCTCCAACTTTTAAAGCATTTGAAGAAGGAAGTGAAACTATGTCAAAAGAAGCAAACTCACAGTTGGCTATCAGACAGGAAAAGTTTATACGCGATCTAAAAAATGCATTATTCCGTGTTGAAAATAAAACATATGGTATCTGTAAAGTAACAGGTAAATTAATCAGCAAAGAAAGGCTTAAAATCGTTCCTCATGCTACAATGAGTATCGAAGCTAAGAACTTGCAAAGATAATAATATAAATTGCAAAAGAATTAACGCTCCTTTAGGAGCGTTTTTTTTGATTAAATTGTTACTTTTGCGCATCAAAAATTCATAAAATGTCATTACGAAAAGCGTATCTCCTTATATTTTTAGTTTTACTTGTTGATCAGATTTCAAAAATTTATGTGAAAACCAATTTTATTTTAGGAGAGGAATTTCATGTTTTCAATTGGTTTAAAATTCATTTTATTGAAAATGAAGGAATGGCATGGGGAACAAAAATTCCAGGTGAATACGGTAAATTAATTTTAACTGTTTTTAGAATTTTTGCTGTTTTCGGAATCGGATACTGGTTGGCTGATGCTATCAAAAAGCACCATTCTACTTATTTGATTGTTGCGATTGCCTTGATTTTCGCAGGAGCGGCCGGAAATATATTAGATTCTGTCTTCTACGGAGTAATTTTTGATGACAGTACACATAATTTAGCAACACTTTTTTCTCCTCATCCATACGGAACATGGTTTCATGGTTTGGTGGTAGATATGTTTTACTTCCCAATTTGGGAAGGTAATCTCCCAACATGGATGCCGATCTTTGGTGGTAAACATTTTATGTTTTTTAATGCCATTTTCAACGTTGCCGATATGGCGATTTCTACAGGTGTTGGTATTTTGCTTGTTTTTAATAAAAGAGCATTTCCTAAAACTGCATAATTATTTAAAATTTCAATAAAGTAAAATTCCAAATTCCAATTATTTGAAGCTTTCAGAGCAGCATATATTGGAATTTGGAATTTCTATTTATCACATATAGATCTTTGAATTTCTATTATTCCAGACGGATATTGGATTTTGCAATTTTACCTTATTGGAATTTCCATTTACTCCACATGATATTGGAATTTGTGATTTTACATTATTGGGTTTTGATATATTATTGTGCTATTTTTACAACAGTAAAACCAAACTTATGCAAAGTCCGTCTTTCTCAATTTATGATGCATCTGCAGGTTCGGGAAAGACCTATACTTTGGTTAAAGAGTATTTAAAAATTATTCTTTCCTCTCCTAAAAATGATGCTTATCGTAATATTCTGGCGATAACTTTTACCAATAAGGCAGTTCACGAAATGAAGAGCCGCATTGTTGGTAGTTTGTCTGAGTTTGCTAAAGACGAACCTTCGGTGAAAGCCATGGATTTAATGGCAGATTTGTCGCGCGAAACAGGTCTTTCTTTAATTAAAATCAAAATAAAATCTCAAAATATTATTAAGCACCTAATTCATAATTATGCTGCTTTTGATATTTCTACGATCGATAAATTCACCCACAAAGTAATTCGTGCTTTTGCGCATGATTTAAATTTACCAATGACTTTTGAGGTGACGCTGGATACTGAGAATTTATTGGTAGAAGCTGTTGATGCGATTATTGCACAAGCAGGTCAGGATGAAACTTTGACCAAATTGCTGATTGATTTTACGATGGAAAAAACTGACGATGATAAAAGTTGGGATGTTTCGCGTGAAATTCTGGAAACAGGAAGATTGGTGTTAAACGAAAATAATCGGAATGAGATTTTGCACTTTCATGATAAGTCGATTGAAGAATTCGTTGCCATTAAAAAGAAAATGTCGGTTTTGTGTGCTGACTTAGAAAAAGAGAATGCTGAATTGGCTTCTCAGGCTCTGACTTTAATTGATAAAAATGGTATCGATTTAAAATCATTTTCAAGAGGAACTTTTCCAAATCATTTAGAAGGTATTCGAGAAGGAAAATTCAATCCAAGAAATAAAACGTTTCATGAATTTGATGATATTGCGATTAATAAAACAGCGAGTGATCGTGCGTTGATTGAGAATATTATTCCCGAGTTGCTTTTGACTTTAGATAAAATTTATAAAAATTTCGAAAAAAGAGATTTTTATAAAGCTTTTTTGAAAAATATAACACCACTTTCATTACTGAATACAGTAAGTAATGAGTTGGCTAAAATTCAATCCGAACAAAATATCTTATCTATCTCTGAATTTAACGCGATTATTCATCGTGAAATTCAAAACCAGCCAGCGCCTTTTATTTATGAGCGTCTGGGTGAAAGATATCGTCATTTTTTCATTGATGAATTTCAGGATACTTCTGAAATGCAATGGCAAAATTTAATTCCACTTATTGATAATGCACTTTCGGGCCAGGATGATTTTGGAAACAAGGGAACATTGATGATTGTGGGTGATCCAAAACAATCTATTTATCGCTGGCGCGGAGGAAAAGCAGAGCAATTTATTGAATTAAGCAAGGAAGTAAATCCGTTTAACAATCCAGATAAAACAATAGAGCATCTTAATACAAATTATAGAAGTTATAGTGAAGTAATTGATTTTAATAATGCTTTTTTTGGATTGATTTCAAATGAATTTTTGAATTTGGATTATAAAGATCTATATGAAAATCATAGTTTTCAAAATACTAATTCTAAGAAAGGCGGGTATGTTAATATTTCTTTTCTTCCAATAATCGAAAAAAGTGATTTTGCAGATGAAGAAGAAGTAATAGAAAAATCAGATTTATATGTTTTAGCGACTCTGAATACGATTCAAAAGGTGCTTCGTCAAGGTTTTGAATATCGGGACATTGTAATTTTGACTCGTAAAAGAGATCAGGGAATAGCAATTGCTAATTATTTAACTGAACAGGATATTCCATTATTGTCTTCAGAAACTTTGATGATTCAAAATTCAACCGAAGTTCGTTTGATAATTCATTTGTTAAAATACCTGAATAATAGCATTGATTTGGAGGCAAAGGCTAATTTTTTACATTTTCTGGCAAATACTAAAGAGGTTGAAATGCCGATTCATGATTTTATCGCTTTAGGAATGTCTCAAAAACTCGAGGATAATTTTGAAAAATGGCTTTTAACCTTTGATCTTTCATTGTCTTTCGATGATATTAGGAAAAAGTCATTGTATGAAGCTGTTGAAATTATCATTTCTAAATTTGTATTGTCTTCGGAAGGAAATGCCTATGTGCAATATTTTCTGGATATTGTTTTAGAACGGGATATTCGAAATCAGGCTGGTATTGCTGACTTCCTGACTTATTGGGATAAAAACGGAGAGAAATTCAGTATTCCTTCTCCGGAAGGAAACAATGCAGTTAGAATTATGACGATTCATAAGTCTAAAGGTTTGGAATTTCCGATAGTTATTATGCCTTTTGCGGAAGAAGATTATAACAGAAAACCTAAAGATAAATTATGGCTCGATACAGAAGATGCGGATTTAGGTGTTCCGAAGGCTTTGATTGATAATAGTAGCGCTGTAGAAGGTTTTGGTGAAAGTGCGTCAGCTGTTTTTAATTTAAAAAAACAAGAAGAATTACTGGATAATATTAATGTTTTGTATGTGGCACTGACCCGTGCGGAAGAGCAATTGTATATTATTTCACAAGCTATAAAAGAAAGGAAAGATGGAGAATTCCCAAGCAATATGGCTTCTTTTTTTATTAAATATTTGATGAATAAAGGAGTTTACGAAGCTGAAAAATTGGATTACGAATTTGGAAGTCCTGTAAAACTTTCCGCCATTGGTAAAACTTTAAATTTGGTAAAAGTAATTCCTGTGGTTTCAGAAGTTTTAAATCCAAAAAATATAAAAATCGCCCAAAAAGAATCCCTTATGTGGGGCACGCATCAGCAGGAAGCCATTTCATACGGGAATGTAATTCATGAAATTTTGGCTTTTGTAAAAGATAAATCAGACATTGATTTGGCTGTTACAAAAGCAATAGAAAATGGATTAATTACATTTGATCAGACAGATAAGGTTTTAAAAACACTATTTGAAATAGTAGTTCACCCGGAATTAAGTGTTTGTTTTGATGGGAATAATACAGTTTTGACGGAACAAACTATAGTACAAAAGGAAGGAAGAATTTTAAAACCGGATCGAATTGTTTTAACTCCGGATAAAGAAGCCTATTTATTGGATTATAAAACTGGAGCTATTAATTCAAAATATGCGAAACAAATTCAGGAATATCAGGACGCAATTGAAGATTTAGGATATAAAGTGTTAAAAAGGGCACTGGTATATATCGGAACCGAAATCGATGTAGTAAATTTGTGAAGAAATTAGTCAGTTGTTAATGACTTAAGTGAGGTAAGTTGTTAATTTTTAACATATTAAACATAGTAAAAATGTACGGTAAAATTAAAGAGCATTTGCAAAATGAATTGCAAACAATTGAAGAAAGTGGAATTTTTAAAAAAGAGCGTATTATAATTTCAGAACAAGGGGCGGAAATTACTATTTCGACAGGCGAAAAGGTTTTAAATTTTTGTGCTAATAATTATTTAGGGCTTTCTTCTCATCCAGAAGTGGTTCAGGCAGCAAAAGATACTATGGATACACATGGTTTTGGAATGTCGTCTGTTCGATTTATTTGCGGAACACAGGATATTCATAAAACACTAGAAAAAAAGATTGCTGATTTTTATGGTACTGAAGATACAATTCTTTATGCCGCTGCTTTTGATGCTAATGGAGGTGTTTTTGAACCTTTATTGGGTGAAAATGATGCGATTATTTCAGATAGTTTGAATCATGCTTCTATTATAGATGGTGTTCGTTTGTGCAAGGCGGCGCGTTATCGCTATGAAAATAGTAATATGGAAGATTTAGAACAGCAATTAATAAAAGCAAATGAAGCCGGAGCCCGATTTAAAATAATCGTTACGGATGGAGTTTTTTCTATGGATGGCTTAGTGGCTCCCTTAGATAAAATCTGTGATTTGGCTGATAAATATGACGCGATGGTAATGGTAGATGAGTGTCATGCTGCAGGATTTATCGGAGCGACTGGTAAAGGAACATTAGAAGCAAAAGGAGTGATGGGAAGAGTTGATATCATAACTGGTACACTCGGAAAAGCTCTGGGTGGTGCAATGGGTGGTTATACTACAGCCAAAAAAGAAATTATAGAATTGTTGCGTCAACGTTCAAGACCATACTTATTTTCAAATTCACTTGCTCCCGCTATTGTTGGGGCTTCAATTAAAGTTTTTGAATTATTAGAAAAAGATACTTCATTAAGAGATAAATTAGAGTGGAATACTAATTATTTCAAAGATGGAATGAAAAAGGCCGGTTTCGATATTATTGATGGAGATTCTGCGATTGTACCCGTAATGTTATATGATGCAAAGCTGTCTCAAACAATGGCAAATGAGCTTTTAAAAGAAGGAATTTATGTGATTGGATTTTTCTTTCCGGTAGTTCCAAAAGACAAAGCGAGAATCAGAGTTCAGTTGTCTGCTGCACATTCTAAAGCGCATCTGGACAAGGCGATAAGTGCTTTTAAAGTTGTCGGAGAAAAGTTAAAAGTTATATAATTCCCATTTTAAATAATTTTTGTAGGTTTTTTTTAACATTTCATTTTGTATTTAAAAATTTTGGTGTTACTTTTGTCTGTAATTAACTAAATTGTAATTAAAAAAATTAAGTATGAAACATCTTAACAAACTTTTAGTTG
>Ga0247813_10000078_pt1 | contig 135217 bp, 129 predicted proteins | sample UWRJL169409C1_FD_180719 | JGI IMG/M metagenome (GOLD analysis project Ga0247813, IMG submission 180719) | Plant litter microbial communities from Arlington Agricultural Research Station in Wisconsin, United States - UWRJ-L169-409C-1 | ecosystem: Environmental > Terrestrial > Plant litter >...
TTTAAATCTGCGGGACCAACCTTTGCATTATACCGGAGGACGAATCTATTAGCAAAATCGTCTTTGTGAGGAGGTGCCACGAAGCAATCTATTTTGAAAAAAACATATCTCGCACCTTGCTATTGCCACACTGCTCGCTTAAATAATTCCCCCCCATATTAAGAAGATTTCCGCAGAAGCGAGCGGCAAAAATCTGCGGTAATCATTTAAATCTGCGGGACCAACCTTTGCATTATACCGGAGGACGAATCTATTAGCAAAATCGTCTTTGTGAGGAGGTGCCACGAAGCAATCTATTTTGAAAAAAACATATCTCGCACCTTGCTATTGCCGCCCTGCTCGCTTAAATAATTTCCCCGCAGATTAAGAAGATTTCCGCAGAAGCGAGCGGCAAAAATCTGCGGTAATCATTTAGATCTGCGGGACCAACCTTTGCAATATGCTGGAGGACGAATCTATTAGCAAAATCGTCTTTGTGAGGAGGTACCACGAAGCAATCTATTTTGAAGATTATTTGATGGAAATTGGCTCAGCAGATGAAACCCCTACAATGACGGTTTTTCTTTAGGTACTGAATCAAGTTCGGGATAAAAATCCTGCTATTGCCATCTCGCTATCCGGCCTAGGAGATGATGGAAGGAGAAGCCGTTGAAATTTTTGCACCAACATTTAAATACCTCAAACCCAAGGTAGCGCGAATGGCTCTTAAAACAAAATCTTTATTAAAAATCAAATTGAGCCCTTGTGCTACCGCCATTTAAATTTCGATGAGCTAATCCGACATCAGATCCAAGCCTTGATTTTTTTGTTACTTTTTTGATCAAGCAAAAAAGTAAGAGCCCTTCGGCGGCTGACCTGTACCGATTTTTCATCGGTAGCCGAGGCAAGCCAGCGCAGCGAAAAAAATGGTTGATGAGCAACCATACCATGGGTGCGTTGAAGATAAATACAAAATGAAAATTCGGTTTAAAAAAAACTTCGGTTGGTAAATCACCAACCGAAATTTTACCATTAAGTCAATCCCTTAATTCCAACCCCCACCTAACGACCGATACAAACCAACCACTGCATTCAATTGCTCTGTTTTAATCGTAGTAAGTTCCAGTTCGCTTTGCAATAAATTACCTTGAGCAGTTATAACCTCTAAATAATTTGCCATACCACTTTTAAACAACAAACTTGCATTTCTCGAAGCCTGTTGTAAAGTTTGAGCTCTTTTTTCAGCAATGCTATATTGTGTTTTTAATTTCTCAACCTTAGTTAACTCATCAGAAACCTCTCCTACCGCAGTAATTACCAATTGGCGAAATTGAATTACCGTTTTCTCCCTGTCTATTTTTGCTAAAGCTAAATTAGATTTTAATTGGCCTCTTTGAAAAATAGGTTGTGTAATTCCGCCAGAAACAATCCCAAATAAAGATGCAGGCATACTAAACCAATTACTCGCTTTAAATGAATTGATACCACCGCTAGCCGTTATCACTAAGGAAGGATATAAATTCGCCTTCGCCACCCCTACCTTTGCATTGGCTACATCCAAAGCCAGTTCTGCAGATTTAATATCAGGTCTGCGGCTTAATAAAGACGACGGAAAACCAGCATTTAAGTCTGTAGGAATAACCATCTGATCTAAATGACTCAAGCGGCCAATAGATTTTGGCAATGTACCAATTAATACACTCAAAGCATTTTCCTGCAAAGCAATATTTTGTTCTAACCGTGGAATTAATTGCGCCGCATTTAGCTGTTGCGCCTCTGCCTGCTGTATGGCCAATGAAGTTACCTGACCAGCATCAAACTGTAAGTTGATAATCCTTAATGTACTATCGTTCAGCTTTAAGTTTTTACGGGCTATTTCCAGTTGCGCATCAAGCATCAATAAATTATAATAACCTTGGGCAACATTGGCTACCAATCGGGTTTGAATCGCTTTTCTAGCCTCACCGGTTTGCAAAAAACTGGCTAAAGCACCAGCTTTTTGATTGCGGATTTTACCCCAGATATCTGCTTCCCAAAACACACCAAGATTCGCATTGTAATCTTCAATATGGGTAGACCCTGTAAACTGGTTTAAACTTAAGCCGTTTAAACTATTGTCAGACGGGCGACTTGAACTGCCCGTAACCTGCAACTTCAATTCTGGTAAGTAACCAAGTTTTGATTGTTTAAACAAAACTTCGGCAGCATCTATATTTTTTAATGCAATTTGCATATCATAATTGCGAACCAAAGCCGTATCAATTAAATTTTGTACAGTAAGATCATTAATAAAACTCTTCAGAGGCAAATCGCCAATACTAGAAGAATCTTTGGGCATTGAATTTCTAAACATTCCAGGAGCCAGACTTTCTGGTAAAGCCAGATTTTGAGAAACTGAACATCCGCTCCAGATCATGGCAAGGAGCAGGATGCTAAATATATTAAACCGTTTCATAAACTACATTTTTTACAGGTTCTTCATGATGAACAACCTCATTTGATTTTGAAAATTTTTCTTGTAAAGCCTGGAAAATCACGAAGAGTACCGGGATAATGAACAATCCCAGAATTACCCCTGAAATCATTCCGCCTGCGGCTCCAATACTAATGGAATGGTTACCCTGCGCTGATGGACCAGTGGCACCCATCATTGGTATTAAACCTACAATGAAAGCAAGAGAAGTCATAATAATCGGACGTAATCTTGATTTTGCAGCCTCTAATGCGGCAGCGATTAATGGTTCTCCCGCTCGTCGTCGCTGTACAGCAAATTCTACAATCAGGATCGCATTTTTTGCCAATAGTCCAATGAGCATAATTAAAGCCACCTGAACATAAATATTATTTACAATTCCAGTTAAACCTATTGCAACAAATACCCCGAATATTCCCGCAGGGATAGATAAAATTACCGCTAAAGGCAAAATATAGCTTTCGTATTGAGCAGATAATAAGAAGTAAATAAAGACCAAACACAATAAAAAGATCACGGTAGATTGTCCGCCAGATGAAATCTCTTCACGGGTTTGGCCAGAAAATTCATAGCTATAACCTGCTGGTAAGTGCTTTTCAGCCACTTCTTCAATTGCTTTAATGGCATCACCAGAACTAAATCCCGGCTTAGGAATAGCATTTATCGAAATAGAGTTGAACAAATTATACCTCGATGCCGTTTCTGAACCATAAATCCGGGTCAGTTTTACCAGGGTATTAATTGGCACCATTTCGCCACGATTACTTTTAACGAATACGCGATCTATAGCTGAAGGATCTGCACGATCTTGTACGTCAGCCTGAACCACCACACGGTAATATTTACCGAAGCGGTTAAAATCTGATGCCTGCACACTTCCAAAATAAGTTTGCATACTTTGCAGGATATCCTTTACGTTAACTCCTAATTGATCTGCTTTCTCATCATTAATATCCAGTTGCAATTGCGGATAATCGGCTTTAAAACTGGTAAAGGCTACGGCAATTTCAGGGCGTTTCATTAATTCTCCAATAAATTGTTGAGAAATGCCACTAAATTTATCAAGCTTGCCACCCGTTTTATCCTGCAAAACCATATCCAAAGCTTCTACATTACTAAAGCCCGGAACAGTTGGAAAACTGAACACGAAGAAACTACCACCAGAAATGGCACCTAATTTTCCACGCACCTGATTCATAATCTCCTCAATATTTTTTACCTGACCACGTTCTTCATTCGGTTTTAACAATACAAAAACTACTGCTGAAGATGGACTGGTTGAGTTGGTGAGCAGGTTGAAACCCGATACAGCAGTTACATCTCTTGAAGCATCTAGCTTGCTTAAGATACCTTCGGCTTCGGTCATTACCTTTTGAGTACCATCTAATGAAGTACCTGATGGTGTATTTACAGCAATGGCGATAAAACCCTGATCTTCAGTCGGGATGAAACCCGAAGGTGTATTTTTCACCATAAAAACAGTAATCAGCGTAATCAAGGCTAGGCCACCTAAACTTAACCATTTGTGGCGTACTAAAAACTTAAGTCCACCAACATAACGGTTGGTTAAGGAATTAAAACTATGGTTAAATCCATTAAAGAATCTTTGCTTAAAATTCGGTTTAACTTCAGTTTTTTCGCTATGTGCGGAATGATTATCCTTTAAGAACAATGCTGCCAAAGCCGGACTTAATGTCAACGCATTAACCGCCGAAATCACAATCGCAATAGCCATGGTAAAGGCAAACTGACGATAAAAAACACCCGTAGAACCTTCCATAAAACCAACCGGAAGAAACACTGCAGCCATCACTAAGGTAATGGAGATAATGGCACCTGTAATTTCATGCATGGCTTCGTGTGTAGCCACCTTCGGAGGTAAATGCTTATGCTCCATTTTGGCATGCACGGCCTCTACCACCACAATCGCATCATCCACCACAATACCAATGGCCAGAATCAAAGCGAAAAGCGTTAATAAGTTAATGGAAAACCCAAATAACTGCATGAAGAAAAATGTACCCAAAATGGCTACCGGAACTGCAATGGCAGGAATTAAGGTCGATCTGAAATCCTGCAGGAAGATAAACACCACAATAAAAACCAAAATGAAGGCTTCCACTAAAGTATGCTCTACCTGCTCAATAGATTGATCAAGCGCAACCTTGGTACTGTAGAAAATATTCTTTTTAATCCCGGCAGGAAAGCTTTTCTCTGATTTTTCCATCAGCTTATTAATCGCCACCTGAATATCATTTGAGTTTGAACCTGCCAATTGGATAATACCAATTACAATTCCTTTTTTACCATTCAATCGTGTGATACTATTATAAGAATAAGCACCCAATTCTACCCTTGCCACATCTTTTAGACGCAGGATAGAACCATCGGCATTGGCGCGTATAGCAATATTTTCATACTCTTCTGGTTTGGTTAACTTCCCCTTATATTTAATTACGTATTCGAAAACTTCCTTACTCTTCTCTCCAAATTTTCCAGGTGCAGCTTCTAAACTTTTATCCTGAATGGCTTTCATCACCTCATTAGGCGTAACCTGATAAGTAGACATTTGTGAAGGATTTAACCAAACACGCATAGAATAATCTTTTGATCCACCAAAAATAGCAGCCGAACCAACACCCGGAATCCTTTTGATTTCTGGAATAATATTGATTTGCGCATAATTGGCCACAAAAGTTTGATCATATTTCGATTCATCCTCAGTATACAAGCCAATTGCCATGATAAAACTATTCTGCTGCTTGGCTGTGATTACACCCTGCTGAACAACTTCGGCAGGTAACTGACTAGTGGCCTGCGCTACACGATTTTGCACGTTAACCGCAGCCTGATCAGCATTTGTACCCAGTTTAAAGAAAATAGTAATCGCCAGTGAACCATCATTACTGGCTGTAGAACTCATGTAAGTCATGTTTTCAACCCCATTGATTGATTCTTCTAAAGATGGTGCAACCGAACGTAACACCGTTTCAGCATTTGCACCCGGATAAACCGCCGTAACCAAAACCGATGGTGGTGCAATATCTGGGAATTGTTGTAAGGGCAGTTTAGTAAGGCCAAGTACACCCAGTATCACCAACAAAATGGAGATTACGGTAGCCAGTACGGGCCTTTGTATAAATATTTTAAACATTTTTTCTTATTTTATTTTTCGTTCCTGCAAAATGTGCTTTAAGCTTTTGTCTCTCGGCTTTGGTCATTTAGCTTTACGCTTTAGTCTTTTAGCTTTGGTCTTTCAGCTTTACGCTTTTACCTTTCAGCTTTAGTCTTTCAGCTTTACGCTTTTACCTTTCAGCTCCTATTATAATTGAGCAGCTTTGTTTGATGCCTTTTCAGGTGTAATTACTTGTCCCTCCTGCAAACGGTCGAGGCCACTTAATACAATCTGATCACCGGATTTAACTCCATCTTTGATCAAATAGTTACTACCGCTTTTTCCAATTACGGTAATTGGCATTTTGCTTACCTTATTCCCTTGGTTTACGGTGAAAACAAATACTTTATCCTGCATTTCTATGGTTGCTACCTGTGGGATTAGAATTGCATCAGGATGGGGTAAGCCCAAACGAATCTTCCCAGTATTACCTGATCGTAAAACGCCGTTCGCATTTTTGAAACTAGCCCTCAAAGTAATGGCTCCAGTGTTTTTATCAAACTGACCATCAATCATGTCAATTTTTCCTTTAACCGGATAAGTTGTATTATCCGATAAAAGAAGTTCAACAGCAGGAAGATGACTGATTCTTTCAGCAGGCGTTTTGCCAGCATAATTGGCATTAAAGCTATTGAAATCATTTTCAGCTAAAGCAAAATAAACATGCACTTCGTGAATATCAGATAACTGCGTCAAAGCATCCTGATCAGTTGGAGATACCAAACTCCCCTGTTTTTTTGGAATCCGGCCAATGTAGCCACTTACAGTTGCCTTTACATTGGTGTAACCCAGGTTAATCTGTGCAGATGCTACACTTGCCTGTGCTTGCTCAGCGTTCGCCTGGGCAATCTTATAAGCCGTTTTTGCAGTCTTTAACTGAAATTCTGAAACAACTTTATTCTGAACCAGTGGCGTTAGTTTGTCTACTTCCAGCTGGGCATTTAATATGGCCGCTTGGGCAGCATGCAAACTTGCTTTTGCATTGTTCAAAGCTTCACGGTAAGGACGATCATTAATTTTGAAAAGTGTTTGTCCGGCAGTAACATAAGCACCTTCGTTCACTAAAACACTTTGCAGGTAACCGCTCACCTGTGGACGGACATCAATATCTACCGCACCCTGAATAGCAGCCGGATAGTCTATGTAAGTAGTTTGTGCGCTTTCGCTAACCAAGCTTACAGGCAATACCGGAGGCGGTGGTGCAGCAGCAGACTGATCAGGAGCAGATTTACAGCTGACCAAAATAATAGATAAGGTAGAGAGAATTAACATGGACTTAACTTGATTAAACGATTTAACACTGTTAAGTAAGATGAACAAGCGATGGATAGCATTCATATGATTAATAATTATTGTGGATTTAAAGCTTATAAACTATTTAACAGTGTTAAATAGAAGGATAAAAAAATTTAGCTATTAATGGATAAAGTAATTCCTTTAATGGCGTCTTTTAAAATTTGTTGGTTTAGTTCGTCTGTCGTTCTTCCATTCGGCCGCACCAGGTTAATCGAAATTAATCCGTGAATAATCGACCAGTAGGTGTAGTATTTGGTGCAAATATCGTTTTCACTTACAGGCTGTTTTTTATACAATGCCTCAATAGCATCTCCAAGCATTGTTCCTACGGTTTCTGCTTCATGCATTGAACTTTTAATATTGCAGCAAACCATATCTACACCATACATCAATTGATAAAACTCTTTATTTGCAAAAGCGAAGTTCCAGTAGGCGATCCACATGGCTTCCATTTTATCTTCAGCAGATTCATGTTTGTCTCTGGCCTCACGAATATCTTTTCCTAAGATTTCATAACCCTTTCTGGTAAGTTCCAGCAGAATTCCTTCTTTATTTGAGAAGTATTCGTAAATGATTGGGGCAGTATACTCAATCTGGTCGGCAATTTTACGCATACTCAATGCCTGCCATCCTTCAGTTTGAACTATGTTCAAGGCAGCATCCAGAATTTTGGTTCTGGTTTCATCTTTTAATCGTAATATTCTTTCTTTGCTTCCCATGATTTGGAATATAAGGCGATAAATAATCTAACACCGTTAAGCAAATGTAGAATCATTTCAGAAACTGTGAATCATGGAATTGTCAGATAAAAATTAGTAGGGCTAAAAGAGCGTTTAAAACAGTTTAAACCTTGATTTTAGATGGATTTATTTTCGATAGATTTATTTCAAATAATATAAACTATCAAAGGAAGATCTTTTCACTAGAACAACTTCCCTCCGGCCAGAACGAAAAAAAACTAAAAAGTCGTAGCGGGATGCTACGACTAAACTCAATATATTTATTAGAACTGTCGTCTTTGCGAGGAGGCTTTGTCAGCCGACGAAGCAATCTTAATGCGATAGTAATAAGATTGCTTCATACCTCGCAATGAAGTGATGTATAGAATTATTCCTTAAAACGCAATGTTAGCTTTGCTATTCTTTTAAACATCAAAAAGAAAGACGTTAGTCCGGCCAGAACTTAAGAAAACTAAAAAGTCGTAGCGGGATGCTACGACTAAACTCAATATATTTATTAGAACTGTCGTCTTTGCGAGGAGGCTTTTTCAGCCAACGAAGCAATCTTAATGCGATAGTTCGAAGATTGCCTTGTCTCTCACAATGAAGGATTTAGTTTCAGCGTGCTTTACGAAAATCTTTGCTTCCTTGCGGTAAACGCAGTTAATCTTTAAACCTCTTCATAAAACTACTCACACTTTCCTCTAAATTACCATCCTCAATTGCTTTAACGAAAGCTGTTCCAATGATTGCTCCGTTAGCATAAGAACAAGCTTTATCGAACGTCTGTTTATCACTAATTCCGAAACCAATCATCGTTGGATTTTTTAGATTCATCGCTTTGATCCTACCAAAATAAGTTTCAGTGGTGTTGCCAACCTCAAGGTTTTTACCGGTTGTAGCAGATGAGGATAGCAGATATATAAAACCATTAGTTAAGCCATCAATCTTGTGAATCCGTTCATCAGCCGTTTGAGGCGTAATTAAAAACACATTACTTAAATTGTGTTCTTCAAAACAGCCTTGATAAAATTCTTCATATTCAACCATTGGCAAATCAGGCACAATACAGCCATCAACACCGACTTCAGCACAGGCTTTACAAAAATTTTCTACCCCAAACTGTAAAACCGGATTCACATAACCCATTAACAACACCGGGATAGTTACGTTTTTGCGCAGGTCTTTTAATTGCTCAAAAAGCAGTTTCAGTGTCATGCCCTGATCCAGAGATTTTTTACTACTCGCCTGTATCACCGGACCATCGGCAACAGGATCGGAATATGGGAAACCAATCTCCAGCATATCTGCACCAGATTTCTCTAAGGCTTCAGCAATTTGAATGGTATCGCCCGTATTTGGATAACCTGCAGTATAATAAATGGATAATATATTTTTCTTCTCCTGGAAGAGTTGTTTGATTCTGTTCATTTCTTTAACCTTTCCGTCATTGCGAGGTACGAAGCAATCTGATTTGAGGATTTAAGCAGATTGCTTCGTACCTCGCAATGACGATGTGCTTTTATAAATTAAAATATTTAATATAAGTATCTAAATCCTTGTCTCCCCTACCCGAAAGGCAAATCACTACATTTTCGCCGCCTTTAAATTCCATTTTCTCTAAATAAGCTAGAGCATGTGCACTTTCTATGGCAGGAATAATCCCTTCAAGCTGGGTAAGCAATAGCCCGGCATCTAAACTCTCTTCATCAGTGATGGAAACATATTTTCCACGGCCAGTTTTAAATAAATGCGCATGTTGCGGACCAATTCCAGGATAATCTAAACCAGCTGAAACCGAATGTGGCTCTACTACCTGTCCGTCTTCCGTTTGCATTAAGATACTTCGGCTACCATGTAATACACCTTCTTTGCCCAGATAAGTTGTTGCGGCCGAAAGTCCACTGGAAACACCTTTTCCTGCCGCTTCAACAGCTATCAGTTTTACATTTTCATCATCCATAAAATGATAAAACATACCCATGGCATTACTTCCACCGCCTACACAAGCTAAAACATAATCAGGTTGATCGCTTCCAGTTTGTTCGATTAATTGCTTTTTGGTTTCTTCTGAAATGATGGATTGAAAAATCGCCACCATATCGGGGTAAGGATGCGGACCAACCACAGAACCAATGATGTAATGCGTATCAACCGGGTTATTAATCCAATCACGCATGGCTTCGTTAGTTGCGTCTTTTAAAGTTTTACTGCCAGAACTTGCAGGAACAACCTTGGCACCTAACATTTTCATGCGGGCTACATTTGGTGCCTGACGCTCAATATCTACCTCACCCATATAAATTACGCACTCTAAATTGCGTAATGCACAAACGGTAGCTGTTGCTACACCATGCTGACCAGCACCAGTCTCGGCAATAATTCTTTTTTTACCAAGCTTTTCTGCCAACAAAATCTGACCGATGGTATTGTTAATTTTATGGGCTCCGGTATGGTTTAGATCCTCTCTTTTCAGGAAAATATTGGCACCATATCTTTCAGATAATCTATTGGCTAAATATAATGGCGAAGGGCGACCAACATAATCTTTCATTAACTGATGAAATTCTTTCTGAAAATCGGCATCATCAATAATCTTTAAATAATTCTGACGCAATTCTTCTACGTTCGGATAAAGCATTTCGGGAATGTATGCACCGCCAAAATCTCCATAATATCCTTTTTCGTTTACTTTGTATTTCATATCTTTTTTATCTAATCCGCTGGTTAAAACCAACTCTTATTTCCCATAACTAAAGTCATGTTCTTATTCTTTACAAATCGTCATTTCGACCAAGGTGGAGAAATCTTTGTAATTGAACCTTAGTTTTAAGCGCTATATTTTACTCTATCCTTCAGTCGAGATGACAAATAATCGGTCTTGTCATTCTGAGGAACGAAGAACTTGTTTAATATTAGCAGCAGTATTTCATCTCTTGCAGATACTTCGTTCCTCAGTATGACAGTTAATTATTTTATTGCTGTAATAAATGCCTTAACTTTCTCTACATCCTTTACACCAGGCTCAACTTCAAACCTGCTATTAATATCAAGCGCATATAATCTTGAATCTTCTATCTGCTTTATTGCTGCCGCATGTTCTAAATCAATCCCGCCACTTAAAAAGTAAGCCTTATTTAATTCATAATTTTCTAAAATTTTCCAATCAAAAGTTTTTCCAGATCCACCATGCGCTTTCGTTTTGGTATCAAATAGAAAATAATCTACCACATCATTGTAACCATCCAAAATACTGAAATCGAATTCCTCATCAACACCAAAAGCCTTAATTACTTCTATACCACCAAATGTTGATTTTAAATCTGCACAATACCCGGGAGCCTCATTTCCATGTAATTGAACAGCTTTAAGCTGATATAGATTTACTTTTTTCTTCACAACCTCCAAATCCTCATTTACAAAAACGCCGACAGTTTTAATTTCTGATGGGATATATTTAATCAGCTCTGCCGAAACATCACTAATAAAACGTGGTGATTGCCCGTAAAAAATAAACCCTAAATAGTCAGGTTGCAGACTTGCAACCGCAGCAATATTAGCTGCGAATTTCATTCCGCAAATTTTTATTTTCAATTTATTCATTAGACCACTAACTTTTTAAAACTGTCTAATGCCCTTTTGCTTGTTAAAGATTCTTCTGCTTCATAAAAGCAATCAGCAAAACTGGCCGTTGGCTTAATGGTTTTAATCGCAAGAGCAGAATTACAAAGCACTACATTATTTTGTACATCTGTAGCTTCGCCATTCAGCACATCCATAAATATCTTTGCAGAAGATTCTACCGTGTCGCCACCCCTTATATCAGTCGGCGAAATCTTTTCAAATCCCATATCAGTTAATGTTAAAATGCTTTCGCCCTTATTGTTAAAGGTTTTAACATCGCAGGTTAGAGAGATCTCATCATAACCTTCTAAAGCATGTACAATCGTATAATTTTTTGTAGTATCCTGATAAAGATAGTTGTACAACCTGGCCAGTTCCAAACTAAAAACACCAACCATTTGATACTTTGGCTGTGATGGATTCACCATTGGCCCTAACATATTGAAAAACGTTTTAATGCCCAAATCTTTACGAATGGGTGCCACAATCTTCATTGCCGGGTTAAATAACGGCGCATGTAAAAAACAAATGCCAGCCGTATCCAAATTGCGTTTTAATACATCCTGATCATTGGTAAATGAGTAACCCAGATACTCCATTACATTAGAAGAACCACAACCCGAAGACACACCATAATTACCATGTTTAGCTACATGATGCCCCGCTCCTGCTACCACAAATGACGATAGTGTAGAAATATTAAAGGTATCTTTTCCATCCCCCCCTGTTCCGCAAAGATCAATGAGTTCATAATCTGAAAAATCAGCTTTAATACCCAAATCCAACATCGCATCACGGAAACCCTGTAACTCATCTACAGTGATGTTTCGCATAGCATAGGCGGTAATAAAAGCAGCAATCTGCGAAGAATTAAATTCTCCCTGAGAAATAGAAATGAGGATATGTTTCGCCTCTTCTCTACTGAAACTTTTATTTTCAAACAAATGGTTTAATATTCTTTTCATGTTTTTGTATACCTCTTACCGTCATTCTTAACCTTTTACAGAGATGCAGAATTAAATCCGATAGCTATCGGATCAGCATGACAGTCTCTTAAAAAAATCGCATAAAAAAAGGATTGCTTTTTGGGCAATCCTTTTTATCGTTTATAAAATAATTTAAAATATATAACAATAGAATTTGCCTAACGAATTTCGTTATGCCACCACCAATTGTTATTTAAGTTTTTAATGATCATGTTTGTATAGAACAAATATTGATATACTTTTTTATAATTCCAAAATCTTTCTAAAAATATATGTCTTTTTTTAAAAGAAGAGTACAGTTTAATGATGATCTGGGTTTTGGCTCCATTCCCGTGATTAAAAACCAAAGGGTATTAAATACAGATGGAACGCCAAATATCGAGCGGACAGGTTTGCCCTGGTTTAAGTTTGATGATACCTATACCCGGCTGGTCACCATGAGCTGGCCTAGGTTTTTTCTGGTGATCCTGATTGCATATTTGATTGTAAACACCCTCTTTGCAGTTGCATACAATATAATCGGAATTGAGAATTTAGACGGCGCAAAAGGCATTACTTTAAGGGATCAGTTTTTTGATGCCTTTTTCTTCTCTGCACAAACCATCTCAACGGTAGGTTACGGCCATATCTCTCCGCAAGGTTTTATCACCAGTGTATTGGCCGCTTTTGAAAGCATGCTGGGTTTGCTTGCTTTTGCATTGGCAACAGGCTTACTTTATGGTCGCTTTAGCCGGCCAACATCCAAAGTATCCTTCAGTAAAAAAATGGTGATTGCACCCTATCAAAACCATACGGGTTTGATGTGCAGACTGGTTAATCTTCGAAAAAATTCATTGATAGATATCGAAGCGCAAATGTTTATGACATATAATGAAACCATTGATGGTAAACTTAAGCGTAGTTTTTATCCAATGGAATTGGAAAGAGATAAAATCAGTGTACTGGCACTCAACTGGACAATCGTTCATCCGATTACGGAAGACAGTTTATTATTTGAGAAAACGCTGGAAGAATTAAAGGTTGCTGAAGTTGAAATTGTGCTTATTTTGAAAGCTTTTGATGATACCTTTGCGCAAACGATTCATACCAGAACCAGCTATCAGGATGAAGATATTGAATGGAACTCGAAATTTGAACTGATGCATTACCATAACAAAGAAGGAAAAATGGTTTTAGATTATAGTAAATTAGATAAAACAAAAAAAGTGGGTGTTTGATACTTTACTGCAACCCTTCTAAAAGAGCGTCAAATGAAACTAAAATTTATTAATGTAAACATTCATTACTAATAATGGTATTTTAATTGAACAATAATGATTTTATCTTCTAGCACTTGATAAACAATTCGATGTTCATCATTAATCCGCCTAGACCAAAAACCTGTCCAATTGTATTTTAAAGCTTCAGGTTTCCCTATTCCGGTAAAGGGTGCATTTAATATTGATGCGATTAATTCAGAGATTTTTTTCTGAACCTGCTTATTACCTGATTTTTTCCATTCCTCAAGTTGCTTCTGAGCATCAAACGTAAATTCTATTTCCATAAATCAGCAACAGCTATTTTTACTGTTTGCCCATTTTCGGCCTGTTTAATGCTTTCATCAAGTGCTCTCTTGTTAGCAATTGATTGACTGAGATAAGATGTCTCATCTTGTTCTACTTTTTTAAAGGTAACATCCAAAGCTTTAAGAATCGCTTTAATTGCAGATAACTGCTTTTTATCTCGTGGCTGTATAATTAATGCTTCCATAATAACAAATTTACATTTTTTCAATTAATTTCATCAGGTAATTAATAGCGTTTTATTATAAATTCTATTTATTAGAAATCGTTTTCTGCATAAATCCCACAATTTCCAGATACAAATCATTTCCCCCAAATATCATCTGACAAATCATAGGCACATGGCCTTACTGTTGGTCAGGAAATTCTTTCCTGGCCGATCAAACTGAGGATTTCTAATCCTCCTTAACACCCATAACTTTTGCCTTAAGACTGCTTCGTACCTTAGAATGATGAAGTTCTGAGAATAAAATCTACAATATCTTTATACAAATCATTTCCTCCCCATATTATCTGACAAATCATAAGCACATGGCCTTACCGTTGGTCAGGAAATTCTTTCCTGGCCGATCAAACTGAGGATTTCTAATCCTCCTTAACACCCATAACTTTTGCCTTAAGATTGCTTCGTACCTTAGAATGATGAAGTTCTGAGAATAAAATCTACAATATCTTTATACAAATCATTTTCTCCAAATATCATCTGACTGATCATAGGCACATGGCCTTACCGTTGGTCAGGAAATTCTTTCCTGGCCGATCAAACTGAGGATTTCTAATCCTCCTTAACACCCATAACTTTTGCCTTAAGACTGCTTCGTGCCTTGGAATGATGAAGTTCTGAGAATAAAATCTACAATATCTTTATACAAATCATTTCCGCCCCATATCATCTGACTGATCATAGGCACATGGCTTTTACCTTCTATTTCCTTAATTTCTACGGGAATGTGGTTCGCCTTTAATTTTTGATATAACCTGGGCGTTTGCAATTTAATCGCTTCGTAAGTTTTGCTTCCATAAAACAGCAAATGCGGATTTTTAATATTATTGACGTAGCTTAATGGCGATGCTACTTTCCATACTTCAGGTTTGTTAGTAAAGGTTCTGATAAAATCGAAGTAAAAATTGTCCTTTTTAGCATGAGTAAGGTATTCATATAAATCCAGTCCGAAAGGATCATTTAGGATTACGCCTTTAATTGGGTTTTTGATTTTGGCGTGATCAAAATATTTTGGATCCGCGTTAATCAGTTCGGCCAAATGCGCCCCTGCTGAATGCCCCATAATGAAAATCTTATCTGAACTGCCTTTATAGCCAGAGATGTTTTCCTTAACCCATTTTACCGCCAATGCACAATCATCAGCCATTTTTTCATATTGCGCATCAGGTGCAAGCGGATAATTTATAATCACGGTAACTATACCTTTCCTGGCGAAATTTCTGCCTAACCACCAATACGTTTCTTTCTTGCCACTACTCCAGGAACCACCATGAATAAAAATCAGAACAGGCTTATTTTTTAACGAATCGTTTTTATAAAAAACATTAAGTGAATGTTCTGCTTTACCGTTATAGGCATAATTGATATCCTTAGCTGTTTTTACCTGAGCCAATGCTGTTATGGTTTGAAACAAGAGGATTACTAAAAAGAAGTATTTTATCATATTTGAAATGGATTTTCCATGCAACTTAACAAACGAAATCGTTGGCATAGTGGATTTATTAAAAAGTATCAAGTAGCGAAAATCAAGTATCAAGATTGGAAATTCACAAAATCCTTCCACTGTCCCCAATTAAGATAATATCGTGTGAATGCAATGCGATGAATTTTAGGAGACAAAAAACTATTGTGATTGAACAGCCACAATGCTCGTCCACCCAACTTAGCCTTACCATTATATCTTCGTTCTACTCCAATCCGGCCTAACAAATTTTTCGGGATACACAGTCAAAGCCAAACTACTAACTTAAATAGAAAAGTTTTCAGCCGGCAATTTTTGTTTCCTTTTTGTTGTCAAAAAGAAAAAAGCCCGTCCGGCCAGGACAAAACCATTACCCTTTTATCAGCGGATTCTTTTCCTTCGCGAACAAATCGAAAACCTTTTTATCTACAAAACCTGGGAACAGCTTATTCATCCACACAGCCAGCTTCCCCTGACCTGTCATCACTAAAGTCCGTTTGCGTTTCTCAATACCATCAGCAATAATACCTGCAACCTCTTCAGATGTCATCATTTTACCTTCATCCATACTCGTTTCACCATGAGCCACACCATCTTTTGATAGTGCTGTAACGCGAATGTTCGAAGCAGTGAACCCCGGGCAAGCCACTAAAACATTTACACCAGTTTTCAATAGTTCTGTCCGCAAAGATTCCATAAAACCATTCATGGCAAATTTTGAAGCAGAATATCCTGTTCGCCCAGGTAAACCCCGGTAACCAGCGATGGAAGAAATCCCCACTACAGTACCTTTGGTTTTTAGAATTTCTGGCAAAGCATATTTGGTGCAATAAACCGTTCCCCAGAAGTTCACATCCATCAGGTTTTTAAGTACAGATAAATCCAGATCATTAAATAATGCACGCATGGATAAACCTGCATTGTTCACCAAAATATCAATTTTCTGGAACGAAACCAATGCCTGCTTAATAAGCAATTCACAATCAGCCTCTTTACTTACATCTGCCTGAACGGCAACAGCTCTGATATTATATTTCTTTTCTAAGTCAGCAGTAATTTCGCAAAGTGTTACATATTTACGGGCAGCTAAAACCAAATTGGCGCCACGTTTTGCAAATTCTTCGGCACAAGCTTTTCCAATTCCGCTGGATGCCCCGGTAATAATGATGACTTTATTTTTCATTTATAGTGAGTTGGGTATTTAGTTGTTTAGTTTTTAGACTTGGGAAGCTTCTTTGTGGGCGTTACTAATTGGCCATTAGGGCTATGTTCTAACCACCAAAACAACTAACTATTTCATCATCGCTGTTTCATAAGGCACACGGGTGATAATGGAGCGGCCGAGTGTTATTTCATCTGTATATTCCAGTTCTCCACCAAAAGCAATTCCACGGGCGATGGTAGTTACCGGAACATTAAATTCTTTTAAGCGTTTGTACAGATAAAAAAGTGTAGTATCACCTTCCATATTCGGACTCAAGGCCAAAATAATTTCTTTAATTCCCCCGGCAGCCACTCTGGATACCAATCCATCAATAAACAAGTCAGTCGGTCCAATACCATCCATAGGAGAAATCAATCCACCTAATACATGATAAACCCCATAATACTGTCCGGTATTTTCGATGGCCATTACATCACGCGTATCTTCTACCACGCAAATCGTTTCTTTATCGCGCTTAGGCGAAGTACATATTTCACAAATTGTAAAATCCGAAATATTATGGCAGATGCTACAATGTTTAATTTGTTGTTTAAGCTTAATAAAAGTATTGCCAAACTGGTTCACTTCCTCCTGTTCTTTATTTAAAAGATGTAAAACTAAACGCAATGCCGTTTTTTGTCCTACACCAGGTAATTTAGAGAATTCGTTTACTGCATCTTCAAGCAGTTTGGATGAAAAATTCATGCACAAAAATATGAAATAGTTGTTTGGTTTTTTAGTGCTTTGATTTTTTAGTTATTTTGTGACGGTACCGAAAAAACTAACCATCTAACCAATAAAACAACTAATATTAATTTCTTACATTTAACAGCTTAAAACAAAAATATGTCGCCAACTATACTTTTATGCTTTCTAATCGGTTACTTTTTATTGCTGATTGTTATTTCATTCGTAACCTCTAAAGATTCGTCAGATAATAACTCATTTTTTGTTGCCAATAGAAATTCAAAATGGTATTTAGTGGCATTTGGAATGATTGGAACCGCACTTTCAGGTGTAACCTTTATTTCCGTACCCGGCGAAGTTGGAGCGCCAGCCGGAAACCAATTTCAATATTTCCAGTTCGTTTTAGGCAATGCAGTTGGCTTCATTATTATTTGCACGGTATTACTGCCCCTGTATTACCGGATGAAACTCACCTCCATTTACAGCTATATAGAACAGCGTTTAGGCTATTATAGCTACAAAACTGCAGCATCAATCTTCCTATTAAGCAGAACATTGGGTTCAGCAACCCGATTATACCTGGTGGTAATTGTTTTACAGCGCTTCATTTTCGATAATTATGGCATTCCCTTTTGGCTAACGGTGCTGATATCACTTGCCCTGATTTGGTCATACACCTTTAAAGGTGGCCTAAAAACCATTATCATCACCGATACTTTACAAACATTTTTCCTTGTGCTATCAGTTTTCCTCACCATCTATTTCATTTGCAGCAGCCTAAATTTCAACATTCCACAAGCATTTGAAACCATTAAAAGCAGCAGCTATTCAAAGATTTTCTTTTTAGATGATTTTCTAACCAACAAATTCTATTTCAGCAAGCAGTTTATTGGCGGTATTTTCGTAACGATTGCGATGACAGGTTTAGATCAGGATTTAATGCAGAAAAACCTAAGCATGGGTACCATTAAAGAGGCGCAGAAAAACATGTTCACTTTTACTGGTGTATTTGTAATCCTGAATGTATTCTTTTTAAGTGTTGGCGCTTTATTGTACATTTTCGCAGCTAAAAATGGCATCGATATACCATTAGATCACATCACCGGAAAGCCCAGAACAGATTTATTATTTCCAGAAATTGCCTTAAATAATTTAGGCGCAATACCCGCCATTATCTTTATGCTAGGTTTAACAGCAGCTACTTTCGCCACAACAGATTCTGCCTTAACGGCGCTTACCACCTCCTTCTGTGTAGATTTTTTAGGCATGGCAAAAGCAGAAAATATGAATGCTAAAGATGCAGTAAAAAAGCGCCATACCGTTCACATTGCCTTTTCCATTTTAATGTTTTTAGTGATTATTGTAATCAACGCACTAAACAGTTCATCTGTAGTCAGTTTAATATTTACCATTGCCTCTTATACTTACGGCCCACTTTTAGGCTTGTATAGTTTTGGATTATTTGTAAAAAAACGCGGACTTCATGATAAATTAGTGCCAATAGTTTGCATATTATCGCCTTTTTTATGTTACTTGCTTTCCACGTATTCAACCCGCTTATTAGGGGGTTACGTTTTTAGTGTTGAACTAATTTTAATCAACGGTTTAATCACTTTTATAGGTTTGCTTTTCATCAGCAAAAAGACTGATGCGCAAACACAATTTTAATATTAGAATAGCGTATATATGACGAGTGAAGAAAAAATTAGAAGCGCCTTTGAAAATAAGGACTGGCAGGAAATTAAAGTAACAGATTCCTGGCAAATTTTTAAAATAATGGCCGAATTTGTAGACGGTTTCGAAAAACTAGCAAAAATTGGCCCCTGTGTAACCATCTATGGTTCAGCCCGTACAGCAGAAACCAATAGGTATTATCAACTGGCAGAACAATGCGGCAAACTTTTAACAGATCGCGGTTATGGCGTAATTACAGGTGGCGGTCCTGGTATTATGGAAGCTGGTAATAAAGGTGCGCATACCAATGGAGGTAAATCTGTAGGTCTTAATATCGAGTTGCCATTTGAGCAGTTCCACAATAAATATATCGATCACAATAAGTTGCTGGAATTTGATTATTTCTTCGTTCGCAAGGTGATGTTTATGAAATACAGTCAAGGCTTTGTGGTTTTACCAGGTGGTTTTGGTACGATGGATGAACTTTTTGAGGCTTTAACTTTGATCCAAACAGGCAAAATTGCACGTTTCCCTATTGTTTTATTAGGTAAGGATTACTGGAGTGGTTTAATAGACTGGATTAAAGGAACCATGCTACAAAAAGAGCACAATATCCACGAGGAAGATCTGAACTTATTTAGATTGGTAGATACCGCAGAAGAAGCTGCAGAGCATATCTTCAGGTTCTACGATAAATACGTACTGAAACCTAATTTTTAAATAAGATTAAAAAACAGGATGAAAAGAATTGGACGATTCGGATATTTAAATATTCTCTCATTCAATCCTTCAAAATTCAAATCATGTTGAAGTAATATGCGCTCATTCAATCCTTTAAAATTCAAATCATGATAAAAAAAGTGCTTGTTTTACGGGCACTTTTTTTTATTACAAACATTTTCTGTAACGATTCGTTTATTCGGAAGTCTTAAAGGAAACCCTTGGCGTGATGGAGAAAATATTGAACTGGAGAAAAGGCTTATTTGATAGTAATTATCAGGTATTTGAAGATATGTTGCTAAAATTCTCTCTAAATTTCTTTTCTTTAAAAAACTCCGCCATTGCCACCACACAATCAGGAATTTACCTTTTAAAAAGTGAAGGCTATTCCAAACCAGAATCCAAAATCTTCAACAATAAAAATGAAGTTTTAGCAATCATCCGCTATGATTGGCTCGGCTTTAGGGCAAAAATATTTTGCACCACCGGCGAAGAATTCGACTGGAGTTTTCAGAACAGCTGGTTCAGCAGATGGTCGGTAAATAACCATAAAAATAAACAGATTATCTACAACTCATCTTCAAGCAGCGGCTTAATCCACAGCAATACAGAAGACGATTTGCTAATCGTAGCAGGGTTATTTATCAGAGAATATTATACCAGACTCCTTTATGCACTCATCATTGTGATGATCATTTTATCAACAGGCAGAAGTATTTTTTAGGTTAAAAAAAACCGCTTCAGAATAAGTCAGCCGATGGATACCAAATTGATGCAGATATTCATCAGATGATTTTTAGATTCGCTTCTGAAGATCATGAATCAAGTTCAGGAACACGTGTCGCTATAGTGTTAAAGCCCACTTACACCACCACTCACCACCAATTTCATCGCCTCAGCAGCACTCATATTTAAATCTTTAACCTTTTCCCTTTTTACAATACAAAGCTGTCCGGCAAAAGAGTATGATAAGGGAAAGTAAACCGCCACATCATCAGGCAAATCCAGTTTATGAAGATCGTTCTGCGTAAGGAAACCAATTTTCTTCAATCCCCCTTCAACCTCAACCAATACCGGATGATTAAATTTCTTTTCATCACCCACAAAAGCTTCCGTAAGATCTTTAATGGAAGAATAAATAAAGTTGAGTAAAGGCAAGCGCTTCATCATCCGTTGAAACCAATTGTACATCGGTTCCGTAACCAAATTGGTCACAAAAATACCTGCAAGCAAAATCAGCGTTAAAACCGTAAGCAAGCCCAAACCCGGGATGTTTCTGCTTTCACCCGTTTGTGGATTAACCCCTAGTATATTATTAACATTCAGCCAGCTATCAACAGTGGTAACAGCCCAAACCACAATAAATATACTCACAGCGATGGGTACTACAATTAATAAACCTTTGATCAGATAGTTTAAAATAGCTTTCCCAATTTTGTTCATGTTGCAAACTTATTTAAAAATGTTCAATAGTTGTTAGTTAATGGTTTATTACTTCAATAGCATTAGTTCATTGGTTAGCATGGCTTATAACCTCCAAAAACCAAATAGCTATTAGTTCAATAGCCATTAGTTCATTGGTTAGCATGGCTTATAACCTCCAAAAACCAAATAGCTATTAGTTCATTAGTTCAATAGCCATTAGTTCATTGGTTAGCATGGCTTATAACCTCCACAAACCAAATAGTTATTAGTTCATTAAGTTTAATAACCATTAGTTCATTGGTTAGCATGGCTTATAATTTGCATCCAGACTAATGAACTATTGAACAAATAACAAATGAACCAAGTCATCTGCACCCAAACCAATGAACTACTGAACAAATGACAAATAAACAAGGTCTCTGCATCCAAACTAATGAACTATTGACCAATGAACTATTGAACCAATCACAAATGAACTATTGAACCAACCTATTCATAAAAGTAAACCCGTTTAACCCTTTGTGATATATTCGTTAAGATTTCATAAGGAATGGTATTGGTATCATCCGCCAGTTGCATAATGGTATGTTCATCATTAAAAACAATGGCCTCATCCCCAGCGCTTACATCCAAACCAGTAATATCCAACATGGTCATATCCATACAAATAGATCCTATGGTTGGCACCAATTGTCCGTTAACCAACATTTTTCCTACACCATTGCCAAATGCACGACTGTAACCATCTGCATAACCAATTTTTATCGTAGCTATTTTACCGCCATTAGGCATCCAGCCCTTTCTACTGTAGCCAACACTCTCACCAGGTACAACGGTTTTAACCTGTGTAATGGTAGTTTTCAAAACCATTACCGTTTGTAAGCCCTGATTCCGATATAATGCCGTATCAAACCCATAAAGCCCAATCCCTAACCTAACCATATCCAATTGGCTATCAGGCCACCTGCTAATGCCTGAAGTGTTAGCGATGTGTAATAATGGTTTATATCCTAAACCATCGATTAGTTTTTTTGAAACCAAATCAAAGGTATTCATCTGCTCGCGGGTAAAACCATCATGCTCCGCTTCCCCACTCGCCACCAAATGAGTAAAAATACTCTGAACACTAATTTGCGCGTTGTTGATAAGCAATTTACAAAGATCATCAACCTCTGTTTGCTCAAATCCTAAGCGATGCATGCCACTATCAATTTTTAAGTGAACTGGGTAATTCAAAACATCTTTCGGAATAGCATTTAAAAAGCTGTTTAAAATTTCCAGGCTATAAATTTCAGGTTCCAAATGATGCTTAATGATTGCTTCAAAAGCAGATTCTTCCGGACTCATCACCATAATAGGCAGTGTGATCCCGGCTTTCCGCAGCGCAATTCCTTCATCAGCATAAGCCACAGCCAGATAATCTACCTTATGAAACTGCAACATATTGGCAATTTCAAAGCTCCCGCTTCCATATGAAAAAGCCTTTACCATAGCCATAATCTTTACACCCGGGCGCAGTTTAGAACGATAAAACTGGAGATTACTTACCATTGCATTCAGATCAATTTCCAACACCGTATCATGTATTTTCTGAGTCAGGATTTTACTGATTCTGCCAAATTCAAAACGCCTCGCCCCTTTCACTAAAATGGTTTCATGATTAAAATGCAAACCTGGAAAAGCCTGCATAAAGGCATCCGTATCTACAAAAAACTGTGTTTCACATTTAAAAAGTGCCGCATATCCCGCAATATGTTTTCCAATTCCAATCAAGCGGTTAATCCTTTTCTGCTGAAGGAGACCAGCAATTTCTGTATATAAAATCAAATCATCCTTCCCCGTTTCAAATAATTCAGAAAGGATAACCGTTTTTTTAGCATGCTGATTTTGCTGGTTTAAAAAATCAAGCGCTATAGCCAGTGAAGAGATATCGGCACTATAAGAATCATCTATAATAGAACACTGGTTAATGCCATTTTTCAATTCAAGGCGCATGCTCACAGGTGTCAGTTTTTCCAATCGTAAGCTGGCTTGTTCTGGTGAATAACCCAAAGCCAGTAACGTAGCCCAGCAGATGATGCCATTTTCTATCGACGCCTTATCTTTAAAGGGCAAGATGCAGTTAATTTCCTGATCCTGATAAATTGCCCGTAAGTGGCTGTCCACCGTACCAGGTTCTACCTCAATAATGCGAAGATCGGCTCCTTGAATGCCGCTCCAGCTAAACCGCTTCTGCCCTGGCAAAACAGATAAATCCACTTCAGCAACATAATCTGGTGAATAAATCAGCAACTCACACCCTGTAAAAAGCTTGAGCTTTTCCACCAGCTTTTCTTTTTTTGAGGCAAAGCCCTCAGCATGTGCTTCACCAATATTGGTCAAAATACCAATTTGTGGCTGAATAATCTTGGCAAGTGTTTCCATCTCCCCTACGGCTGAAATACCCGCTTCGAAAATACCCAGGTTATGACTGGTATTAATTTGCCAGACGGATAGTGGTACGCCAATTTGTGAATTATAACTTTTCGGACTCCGGATGATATTGAAATCAATAGCTAAAAGCTGATACAACCATTCCTTTACAATGGTTTTTCCATTGCTCCCTGTAATGCCTATCGTTTTTAAATCAAACTGCTTGCGATGTGCTAAAGCAAGCAGTTGCAGCGCCACCAATGAATCTTCAACGATGATGAAATTGCAATCTGGATATAATGAGATATATTTTTTTTCTGTAATGACAAAATTCCGGACCTGTTTATGGTAAGCATCCCTAATAAATTCATGTCCATCCCGGTGGGCAGATAACGCAAAAAACAATGAATTTTCTGGAACCATTACCGATCGGCTATCTACAATCAGATATTGTACAAGTACCTCTTCATGCACTAATCTAACCTCAGCACTAAGAATTTCTGCAATTTTGGAAAGGGTATAAATTGGGTTCTGCATTATATTATTATTCAAAAAATACTTTAATCGCCATTATTTTTTGCGAATTTCATCAATTAATTATGAAAAGCGGCAAACAAGAGACAGCAATATTAGACAAAAAACAAGCACTAGCCAAAGCAGAAAGTTTTTGTGTATACCAGGAACGCTCTCAAAAAGAAGTGCGGTATAAATTGGTAGAATGGGGCATGCGTGGCGATGAACTGGAAGAGATTTTATCAGAGCTCATTGTGAATAATTTTTTGAACGAAGAACGGTTTGCAAAGTCATATGCATCAGGAAAATTCAACATTAAGAAATGGGGTCGAGTAAAAATTAAACAGGGTTTAAAGCTTAAAGGCGTTCCCGATAAAATTTTGCAAAAGGCTTTGTATAGTTTAGATGATGACGATTATATGCAAACACTGGAAAATTTAGCGATCAAAAAATCGAATACCCTAACCGAATCTAACCCTTTAAAAAGAAAAATGAAGCTTACCACCTATCTACAGGGACGCGGATTTGAAATTGATTTAATTTTACTTGCACTGAAAGCCAGCAATTTAAACTAAATATTAAATTTTTAATAAAAAATCCCTTGACAGAAATATAAATCTGTCTATATTTGCATCACCAAAACGAAACAGCATATCGGTTTTGTTCATGCGAAAGTAGCTCAGTTGGTAGAGCACGACCTTGCCAAGGTCGGGGTCGCGAGTTCGAATCTCGTCTTTCGCTCTAAATGCCTTCTTACCAGGAGGCATTTATTTTAAAAGGTTAACCTACCGATGGATATCGGAAAAAGGCTAATGCTCGGGTGGTGGAACTGGTAGACACGCAGGACTTAAAATCCTGTGCTTTCAAAGGCGTGCGGGTTCGATTCCCGCCCCGAGTACTTCAAAAAAAAATCGAAATGAAAGCCTTGATGAAAATCATGGCTTTTTTTATTTGGGTTCGACTCCGGCTCCGGGTATCAAGCCGTAGTTAGTTCTAATTTTAGTGTTAACTACGCTTTTTTATGCCGTAAGGTGTTGTTAATCCAATAGATGATTAGAGCACTGCTAGGTTGACTTTTTCAGTTCGACCTTTGGGGAAAGAACAGTTGTAAAGGAATTGACACCATTATACGGATGAGAGCTAGTGAACCGCAAACATTTACGATGGGTGTCAATTTCATGCACTATGTTTTTTTTAAAAATTTTATCCAAATGAAATTAAATCCCCAAATGAATACCAATAACACCAGCATATCTAATAGAAAATTACTGGTATTGAAGCCGATATGGGCCAATCCAATATCAGAGGGATCTATTTTGCCTTCTGTATATTTGTTAAATATTAAAGGAAAACCAATTAAACTAAAACCGTCAGATTCGGCTTCAAATGTTGAGTAAATAAGAGTTATTACGATAAAAACCGCAATAGCTAATAAAGTGGGTTTTGTATTTATACTCATCAACCTAGATTTAATCTGCCAAATTTATAATTTTCAATAATGATGTTCATCTGTTCGGGAGTAATTGTTGTAGAGGTTCTGTCATTTAAATATACCCCACCACCTCCGTACATGATATTCGTCTTATTCTTGATCATTTTTTGAATATTCCACTGTTCCCTCATGCTTTTTATCCATACCCAAGGTTCGTCTACATGGTAGAGACCTAATGAATGTCCGAACTCATGAGGAATCGTATTTTTATCCAAGCCTTTAATAATTGATGGTATAAAAGTCTCTTTCAGATAGATTTCCGTTCCGCCAATCTTATTTACTTTCCCATATAATCCGATTAGCTTATTAGCATCTCTTACATCTACTAAATGCTCATTTCCAAGCTTTTGATTGATATGATATATGACCCTTTGATGAAGTTTTATACGTACCTGTACACGCTCAACAACAGCACGCACATATTTTTTAGTAGGAAGATAATCTAAACCATTCTTTATATTGCCGGTCGTGTAACAGAGTTTGTCGTAACTTATTTCGTAGGTACTTTTTAATTGTTTTTCTATTGCTTTTCCAAGATCTGTCAAATTGATTTTTTTTGAGGTTGTAGAATCGCATAGTGACATATATAAATCAAGCAATACGTCGATAGTCATCCCGTATTCATTAACGATAATGGTCCATCCACCTTTTTGCTCCATTTTATTATTCAATTAAGGTAAATCAAAACAATTATCGTGCCTATAGAATATTTTTACAACTGTAAATTACAGCATTTTAGATGGACAATTGCAACTATAAATAGGTGAAAAGCTTAAAAATTATGGTTCCCTCAAAGTGCTGTTTTTTGTTTAAAACCACTCGGGTTAGATTGGCCTTCAAGTTTTAGAACAGTATTATCAGCTATATTTTAAGCAGATTTAGGAAGTAAAAAGGTCTCACGAAATAGCTTATATTAAAAACTAAAATGAAAGCTATTTCATGAGACAAGTTTGTTGTCCTTTAGTATCTGTTATCTTTGCCCTGTTATGAAAAAGCAGCACCTTCAGGAGACCTTCGGAAACCTGGACATTTATTTATTTGATCAGCTACTCAAAGACACTTACAATGATTGTCGCGTTATCCTGGATGCTGGTTGCGGCACCGGAAGAAATCTTACTTATTTCCTGCAAAGCGGGGCCCAGGTTTTCGGGGTCGATCAGAATCCGGAAGCAATTGCACAACTCAGAAGCTTTGCCGGGGCATTTGAACATGCGATTCCGGAAGAAAACTTCCTGGTGGCTGCAGTGGAAAAATTGCCGTTTGAAAAGGAAACCTTCGACCTGGTGATCAGCAGCGCTGTCTTACATTTTGCAGCAGATCAAAATCATTTTGAAGCCATGCTGAATTCCATGTGGGCGGTGCTTAAGCCCGGAGGCTATTTTTTCTGCCGGCTGGCTTCTGATATCGGGATTGAGTCTTTAATTAGCTTCCTCGGCAATGGCAGGTACCTGCTTCCCGATGGTTCAGAGCGCTTCCTGGTAAATCAGGAAATGTTGCTCCGACTAAGCAATGAACTGGGTGGAGAACTCTATGAACCCATCAAGACAACAAATGTACAGAACCTTAGAAGTATGACAACCTGTGCTTGCGTAAAACGGACTGATCTAGCGCAAGCGTCCCGCTTGTGCTTTAAACCAATCCTGTCTATTAGCGTTAAGCGTAGCCACTCTATAAATACAAAATAAGATTTAGCTATATTCAAATAAAAACGTCACGGAGAATCTTATAATGACCAATTACTAATAATTAGTTTTAAAACAGTCAGGTACAACATTTTATCTAAAACGACGTCTTATTAAGCGAAAAAGCGTGTTTATTCAAGAACTTGATAAAGGCTGTTATTCTGGTAACATTATTGATCAATATACAAGTGATAGATAGAAAAGTTGAAAAGTGTTATATTTTAGGAAATAGAAAATTTATGATTAATTGATCGAGAAAAGGGGGAATCTCCCTCTCTTATAAAACTTTATTTGGATTCAATAGTAATTCTTAAAATGGAGATATTGCCATTTGCCTCTCTGTTCATAACTTCTGCATTTTCTCCCGCACTAACTCGCCAAACATCTATATTTTTATGCCTAAGAGAACAAATTAAGCTCAATAAAGTAAAAGGTTTAGGACCGGTGGGAGCAATTACGATCCGATATTTCTCTTTAAGAACCCTACACAAATCATTTAATATCTTTTCAGTAACAGAAAGATTTCCTATAGGATATCGAAAAATATTTTGAATTGGAGTTGCGTCAATTAACTCTTTATTAACATTTTCTACAGAATGAGAAAATTCCTCTCCAGTACTTTTATCATTATAAAAAATAAAAGTTTCAGCATCAAAAAACTCTGTTAAGCCATTTGCTTTCATAGGCTCATATCCTAGCCCAATCAATAAAGCTGTCGGTTTGTCAGGGATTGAAAAAGTTGAAAATCCATCTAATGGTCTAACATGTACATTATGTGATTTCGTTTTTGGAGGGGGTAAAAATTTTGAAAATGAATAAACAAAAAAAATCTCAACATCGATTGCTGAATTATAGAAAAACCGCAAAATTGAAGCATACCATACTCTGGTCATTGATGAATAGTCAACAACCAACTTTATTTTTCTTCCACAAAAACCTTGTGAACTTTGCTTAAGAATCCTTTCAACAAAGAAATCATCATCACCATGTCCCTTGTATATTGTGTATCCTAGATTCTCAAAGTGATTATTTAATTTGTTATTTTTACTGAATGCTAAACATATTTTGACGCTATCAATAAAAAGAGATTTATATTTTTCAGAGATATATGAGCAGCGGTCTTCATAGCCATTTGAGGTAATAACCATATCAACCTCTTTTGGTTCTAAAGTAGAGTATTCGTTTGTGTGAATATGTCTCATGATAACTAAACTAGTATTTTAAGTTGATTTGAATTAGTGCTTTTGCTGTAATATTTTAAAATAGTTGAAAGGTTAACATTATCATATTCTCTTTTTGGCAAATTAAAATGAGGATGTAATAAGTAGGATAGTCTTAGCTTAACACCCACAATCCCTTCTTTGCTTAGTGCTTTTTTAGGATCTAAATAAATAAAGGCACCTAAATGAATTCCCAATACAATCAACTCTATAATAATTTCTGGAACCTGTTTGTCAACAGTAAATGTGCTTAATGCAGTCATCCTAAAATCCTCATAAATTAACTTATCGAAAAAGTATAATCCTATTCTTTCAATTAGAGTTGAGAGATTTAAGTATTTGCCAGCTGAAAGTTCTTTGGTGGAATCAGGATGTGAGGCCAGAAGCGCAAGGTATCTCTCTGAATAATGAGAGATTACACTAGCTTGTTGATTGATGGGTATTTTTCCATTATTAATACTTGGAAGTAGTGCATCTATCAGACTAATTAAAAACCTTGGATTTCCATCGCATAACTCATAAATTGCTGGGATTCCATAATTTAAAGCAGGGTTTTTCCTTCCCCTTTTTTGATTTTCTGCCTTTTTAAAGTGAAATCTATACAAGACTAATTCTTTCGTTTTACGAAAAACTTGATCCATTTGAGATGGGTTATTCGCAAGTGGATTTCTTGAATTAATGTTTTTTGCTTCTAAAAATTTTTTAAAACTAACATCAATTGTTGCAAGCTCTTTAAACAGCGACCAATAATAATTTCCCTCCTCGTATAAACTTTCTTGGTTTTTTGATTTAAATGATGTTTTTGGTTTAGGAAAATTCTTCATGAGGTTTCTAATGTCAGAATCATCCCCAAATATATTTAATGGTTTAAGTTCAAGATCAACAAAATGTCTCTGGATTTTCTGCGTTATTAGTTTATCGGAGAATATATTCCAATTTTTAAGACAAGCGTAGTCATAATTCCAAGTCCTAATGATTTTAAAATCCTCATCCTCTCTAGCTTGAAGAGAGCTGATCTCGTTGTCAACTTTATCTACAAATGAAACTATTGGGCTAGTTGTTAGCTTAAAAATAAACCTTTGATCTACACTCCTAGCTTTAATAAGAAGATCTTTTTGAAGCCAATCTGGGGAAATTTCAAGTTCATCAAAACAGAATGCCCATTTCTTTTGGTCAATTAATTTTATCTCAAAAACACTTTCATATTCACTACAGGCTACAGTTACTAGGTCTAAATATTCGTGGTAAAAGAAATCAGGTAAAGCCGCATTCACATCATAATCACCATATTTTATCCTTTTGAGAAGAGTATTGCCAAATGTTAAACGGTTATATAAAGCTTGTTTAATTGACATTAGAGTTGGAGCAACAGGTCTTTCTATTTGCCAGTATCCAATTATAGCCTGACTTAATTTTACTTCTTTTTCAAATATATTTTCGTCAGTATCATTAAGATTTTGCGTTTCAAAAATTTGTATGAAGGTGTTAATTAAGGAAATTAAAATATTCGTTGTTACCAAAAATTGTGGGAATACTCCTTTAATCTTATCTGGGAAATCAATATCCTTAGAAAATACCTCAATCTGCTTATTCCATTGAATATCTGTTGGTATATATATAGCGGTAAATCCTATCTCTTTATGACCCCTCCTGTTATTTTTCAAGTAATATTGACAAGCAGGAGTAAGCATCTTTAATAAGGTTGTTTTTCCGCTCCCCCTTGGCCCCATTAATAATGTGTGATTATTCTTAAGAAGCTCATTATAATGTTGATTTGAAATAAAAGTTTTAGCAATATGCTCATAACTGAGGTAACGAGCATTAAATGATTCTTGCGTTTCTTGTTTCATCATATTACTTGTTTGATCAGTATTTGAGGTGTATTAGGGTATGCAGGTATGAAAACGAGATTATGATTATCTTTAAGGTCTGATGTAAGATCAATTTGGTCCTTTAAATTTAGATATTTAAGATCTCCGATTAAAGCTGTTAACCTTTCAAAAACGATATATTCCATAGATTTATCTTCAAGAATTTTGTTAATCGCTTTTGATAAATCTTGCACTCTTCCATCAAAACCAAATCCCACGTTACAAGGAAATGGTGTGTCGTCTCTTTGTATCCATCCCTTTAAGGGCATATACACCCAAGTTTGTATATAGCCTTTGTTTTCTTTTTCCTCTAAGTGAATAAGGTGAAATGTGTTATCTGATTTTAAATCAGTAACGTTCATTAACGATGAAAAACTCCCACTACCAAATATTGGCAACTTATCCAGAACTCTAATTTTAGGATCATGTTTGTGACCATGTATGCAAACTTGAAAATTAAATTCATTCAATAAGTCAATCAATTTATCACCATTGCTAATTACATCTATATCAGCATTATCCAAATTCCCTTGGCTTATCGGGTGATGATGACATAAGAAAACTTTATACTGAAAATCTTTAGCATTTATTTCGATGAGCCTTTTTCTAATAGTCTCAATCTGATTATTAGTTACCTTGGATGTTTGAGCTTTTGAAGCACTTACATGTGAAAAACAACTATTGAATACTAAAAACAAAGTCTTCTCATGTGTAAAAATACCAAATCCATGTAACCAATATTCATCATTTACCTCTTTTGTCGGTAGAGGATATTTATCATCCAAAACTCTTAGTATCTCAAATGGGCTATCAATCTCCAAGTCTCGACTGCTAGCGTCATGGTTTCCTACGGTAGATATTAAATATTCAGCACCTAATTTACTTCTAATCTTTTCAAGCCAATTCCAACCAGACATCAAACCAGCAGGATCAGCACCATCGGTAATATCTCCAGGACAAATTGCATAATTAGCAGTTATTTTGCTATCATTTATTAGTTTTATTAAAGCTTTCACTGGGTGCCTGCTTTCAACCAAACCCAAATCATCACTATATAAAAAAGTGGACTTACCATTTTTTTCATTCTGTGGATTCTTACAATGAAGATCACTAATAACTGCTAATTTCATTAAAAACCGGAATTTTCCAAGGGATTTATTAATTCATTATTTTGTGATTTTGGGCAATTGGAAACTAGAATTTCACTTATTAGTTTTCTGCTACTCGCTTTCCCTCCAATGGTACTATATCTCTCAACAATTTCTGTATTTCCAAGTTCTTTATACAAATTTAAAGTTGATGAATGATTTGCATTTGTAAGAATGAAGTATGCTCCAATTTTTTTAAGTTCTAAAATATAGTCTGCCAGTCTTTCCTGATCTTGCCAGCTAAAAAGTTTTTTATTATACTCAATAAATCCATTAAGGTTGTGCGCCACCGTATATGGTGGATCTAAAAATACGAGGTCATTTTTCTTTATTTTATCAAGTGATTCATAAAAGTCTCTACATTCAATTGTTGAGTTTTCAAACATATCATGCATTAACTTGAAGCTAGCTATATCTGGAGAAAACTTCTTAGTAGGTTTTCCGTAAGGAACATTGAAGTTGCCACTTTGATTAACTCTATAAAGACCATTAAAGCATGTTTGATTTAAATAATAAAATCTTGCTGCCATTTCTACTGCATCAACATAAGTTTGACTTCTGATGTGGTAGTAAAAATCTTCTGAAGTTTCATATGTGCTTAATAGGGTAAAAATGGCTAGATAATCTTTTTTTATCTGCTGATAGAAATTTATCAACTCACCATTGGAGTCATAAAGGAAGCTTTTTTGTTGACAAGTTAAACTAAGAAAAACAGAAGCACCGCCGATAAACGGCTCATGATAATTATTGTAGTTATCAGGAACAATATTCAAAATTTTTTTAGCTAACCAAGTTTTTCCTCCAGCCCATTTTATTAGGGGTTTTATTTTTAAGGATTCTTTATCAGCGAGCATTTTCATTTAAAGTTAACTTTTGTCAAAAGATGTAAATTTATGCTAATTAAAGTTGAAAACAAATATTTAGAATTTAAACATAAGAATACTTCCATAAAACCCATAGTTTCTTGTTATAAAACGGGCTAATCTTTTACTCTATTTGTACCGTTTAATATACCTAAGCTTTTTTCATAATTATCTTATCAATTCCGATCTCATATTTCTGCGTTGTATAGGAGTATAAGAGCAATTTTAATCAAATCTTCAATAAACTGGTTCGCCCTTTGTATGTCTGGGAGTACTTAAGGAAACAACTTTAATAGGTTGTTTCCTTTTTTTATAGCAATAAATTAGTCAGATCAAACTTTGGGTAAGCTGTAGCCGTTGTGATACTGAGCCAGCAGGTATTTATCGTTGATCTGTTTATCTGTAAACTGGTGTTTGGCATGGTCCCATGATAATTTTTGTCCGCTTCTGAAAGCAAGATTTCCCATTTGCGCAACGGTAGCTACATGCGCCGCATCCTGTATAGAGCAGTTCAGTTCTTCTTTTTTTCTGGATCTCACCACACTAAAGAAATTGACCATATGATTGTTCAGTCCATTATCTGAAGATTTAACAAAGGGCTTGCTCACTTTATTGCCACTTTGCTTTTCTTCAATAACCTCCCAGCCTTGCCTGTTGAGGATCAGCGTGCCGTTGTTACCGATATAGGCAATCCCATGGTCGCGGTTATAAGAGCCGTTATCAATGCCCATAGCAGAATCCCATACCATGTTAAACTTGTCAAACTCATATAAGGTAGTCAGCGTATCAGGAGTTTCTTCATACAGATCAGGATAAGCAAAGCGGCCACCTAATGCAGATATGGTTTTCGGTACAGGAGAATTCATCCCCAGCAAGCCATAATCCAATAAATGCACGCCCCAGTCGGTCATTAACCCACCGGCATAATCCCAGAACCAGCGGAAATTGAAGTGATATCTGCTCGCATTAAATGCCCTTTTATTCGCCGGCCCAAGCCACATGGCATAATCAACGCCTGCAGGAGGTAAGGTATCCGGTACTACGGGCGCAGGTTTCATCCAGCCCTGGTAACACCATACTTTTACAGTTCTGATATTTCCCAGCTGGCCGCTCTTTACAAAATCAACAGCATCTTTAAAATGTTGCTGACTGCGCTGCCATTGACCCGCCTGTACAACCTTATTGTATTTTTCCTGCGCTTTAACCATGGTACTGCACTCAACAATAGAGTTGCCAACCGGCTTTTCAACATATACATCTTTACCAGCCTGCACTGCATGAATCATCATCAAGGCATGCCAATGATCAGGTGTTCCGATAATTACGGCATCAACATCTTTATTATCAAGCAATGCACGGTAATCTTTATATCTTTTCACATTTGCGGCATCAACATTCATCGATTTTAATTCCGCCATCCTTTCATCAAGCACATTGGCATCACTGTCACACAGGGCGATTAAGTTTACGCCCGGCACTTTGAGAGCCGCTTTAAGGTCAGACCATCCCATGCCTTTGATTCCGACTACACCAATATTGATTTGGTCGTTTGCGCCAATAGTCCTATTAAAAAGAGCATAAGCAGGATTGTCTAAAGCAGAAAGCATGGCAGTGGTTCCCACTGCAGTTGCAGCGTAGTTGAGGAATTTTCTACGGTTTAACATTTATATTTGGTTTAGGGTTCATACTGAAAAGTAAATTACCAAATAATTACTGGAGCATCCAAGATTATCGTTAAAATCAATAAGAATGTTACCCATTTCTAAGCCAAAGAGATGACCTCACTTGCCGTCGCACAACTTTTGTTTTTCCCCGGTTACAAAAAACAAGATCGCCCAGTTTACCAGAAAAATTGATCATTTCATGTCGTCATCATAATTAAGTATCTTAGCGTAATCAAGGGAATAATTAATTAAATAGCATTTTCCCATTTGGTCTAAGATTGACTTCTTTACCCCGCCTCCACTCCACGTTTACCCCACATCTACCCCACCTTTAACCCACCTATGCTTAGCCTTTGTTTCGTATATGATAGCATATTGTTTGATGCCCTATTTGAAGATCTACTTCATTTTGGCAACAAGTGAAGATGATGGTAGAGTCCTGTGCGATACTATCCTTTAGCCAAAAGCTAAACAAATATGAGCAAAAGATGAATAAGACTTGAATCTTTAAGACTGCATTAATAAATCGACTAGATAAAACTTAGGCTAGTTGATGTGACACCAACCAGTAGGTTAATCCTCTGCTTTCAAAGGTGTCCGGGTTCGATTCCCGGCCAGAGTACAAACCCTTTTTACAGTGTGTAAAGAGTTTTTTTGGTAACTATTTTTGTAATCTAGACTAGGTTCAATTGGCGTTGTGATATTAAACGATATCCTTAAAAAATCGTAACTGGCTGGATAAATAAATGGTGGTCTAGTTATTCACCCTATTTCTATGTCAATGGTATTTCAATTTAATATTCTCTTATTTTGTGTTTAGATTTGATAATATGTAACTTTGGTAGTAATGTTAGGCATATGGAGGTTACAGTAAATATTGGGTATGAGCAGCTTTTGGATGCAATCAAAAAATTACCTGCTGCAAAAATTAATCAGCTAAAAACTGTATTAAACGAGGGATTTATTCAGGAAAAGGCGATATCCGAACTTTCAGAATTCCAGAGTTTCTTGTTGAATGCTCCTACCATGGATTCGGATCAATATAAACAACATAAGCTTGACAGGAAGCATTTCAGCGCATGGAGAATGAAATAATTTGTCTTGATACCTCAATACTTATTGATTTATATAGAAAGAAAAACAAAGAGAAAACTGCGTTTTTCCAACTTACGTCAAAATATAATCTTTTTGCAGTATCTGTAATTACCGAATTTGAAATCATGATTGGGGCTACCGCCGAACAGGTACATTTTTGGGATGATTTCTTTGCAAGGGTAACTATCTTGCCTTTTGATAAAAAGGCAAATGACCAAGCAGTTAGCATTTATAAACAATTGAAACAAGCTTCAAAATTAATTGAATTGCCAGATTTGTTAATTGGTGCTACCGCATTAGGTTATCAGCTAAAGATTGCCACATTGAACAAAAAACATTTCGAACGTATAGGCAGATTGGAAATAGTTAATCTATAAAAATAATTATTTCCTCAATTTTATTTCCAAAATAAAATTCTTAACAGTTCTATTAAAAACGTTTGGATATTTGTAACGTTTCCATACTACCAAAAGTCTGTTTCTACACAATCAGCCTTAATAATGCGTCCAAATCTTCATGAAAATGCTTGTATAATTGTATCGTTGGGAGTACTTCAAAAAAAATCGAGATTAAAGCCTTCATGAAAATCAGGGCTTTTTCAGTTTAAGCCAGAAAAGATCATATTCAAATTTGCGCAGAAAAGAATAAAATTATATTTCACGCATAGAATGAAATAAGGCTGATCTATTTTGTTATAACAGATCAGAAAACAGTGAATAGAAAATGAAAATATAAGCTTATTAATTTTTTCGCAACAAATGAAGATGATGGTTTACATTATACAGCTATGAGGGGAAACTCCCCTCCTAATTTAAGAGGGGCAGGGGGTGGTTAACCATTCAGTAGCAGTTTTCAATTCACAAATCATAATCTTCCGAACAACTAAGGTGATACACCAACCAGTAGGTTACTCCTATGCTTTCAAAGGTGTACGGATTCGATTCCCGCTTTGATTAAAAAACACAAAAAGTTAATACAACTTGTGCGTCTTTGAAATATTATTTACGAAAATTAACATTCTTTTGTACTGACAAATTTACATTTTTCTGAAAGTCGACAATCAAAATTTCATCCTTAAATTGGTTGCTTTTTTCAGAAAGTACAATTAGCAAAAAACCGCCTGTTTTCTTTTTTTTATAAATGAAGTTTTTAATGTTATTTTAGTAAATGAGTTCAGCTTATAGTTGCCTAATTACCAAAGAAAAAATAAAAGTGCCTGATGATATACCGCATTTCAAAAAGGGCGAGGTTATCACCATTCCAATAGATGCTGATAACGATGATGTAGCTAGTTTTATAAGATATTTCGTTACAAATAAAGTTTCGATTTCTTCTGTTCTTACCACGGATGACCCAATGTTTTTAGATGATGTTTTCGGTAATCCCGAGAAGGTTTTAGTAATGATTAAAGCATTGAACCTGACGTTTAAAACATTTATTGTCATTCACACGGCCGATTGGGCTGACATGCCCACTGATGATACGCAAGGTGCATTTGTAAATGGAGAATTAGTAGCTGGCGGCTACCTTATATCTATCGATGACGAAAGAACATACGGAGCTTATTATGAGGCATTTATAAAATTAGATATCGATATGGAAAAAGTTGATTACTACAGAGATTATGAAGATGCCTCAACGACCTATATTGAAACGATTTTTAAACCTGCGGCATGGCGATCACTGTAATTTTCCTTATCCCTATTTTAATCATCTTAGGGGTTTGGATACAAATAGATAGGGATTATAAAATTGATTTAAAAAATGCTGGTATACGTATGAAAAGGTCAAATCCCCAAAAATATCTAATATCGAAGTTTAAAACAGATGATGTATTTATTTATCTGATAGGCCTTTGGATAGTCAGAGTTAAAAATGAAGAAGAAATCTTACACTATCTTGTTGATGATAATGGTAATGTAAATGCAAAAACGGATATCAATGGATTTATATATGCAATGTATAAATGCCATAAACTGTTTATCCGGGTTGATGATGACTCTTCACCTAGGTTACATGCATGGAGATCAAATCATTTATATGGAGCTGTTGACGACAATTTAAAGATTACAATACCGGCTATATATGAAAAGCTTGATGCATTGGAGGAGGACTATACAATTGCTGTTAAAAATGGTTGCGCAGGTATATATAGTCCAATAAATTTGCTAATAGTGCCAGTCAATTACGATAATATTATTCAAGATGTTCATGGAAAATACTTTATTGGTATTCAAAAAAATGTTCATCATCTTTACAACTATGATGGCAAATTGCTGAAATCCATGAATTATAGTAAAGTTTATCCAGACTATATAAATGAGATATCAAGAGCAAAAATCTTCAATGTATTTTCAAATGGTTTAGATGAAGAGTTTATTGATTCCCAACTTTTACATGGAAATTGGGGATTGTTAGATTCTGAATATAAAGAGCTGATTCCTCCAACTTATGATCTTTTATATGATGGTCCTCATTCGGTTTTGGTGATGAAAGGTTCGTTGACAATTGAGCCATCACATAATTTGTGGCCAGGCATGCAATCCTTTTATTTAGGTAGCGGTGGAAAATGGGGCGTTTTTGGATTCGATAATCAGCCTATTTTGCCAATCATATATGACTGGTTGGATTTCACACCAGACAAAGATCTATTCCTTATTAATCATGGAGGGAAAATGGCTCATATAAAAACAGCTAACCAACCTGGTTTTTGGACAGTGATTGAAGGGAAATGGGGATTGATTGATCGTTATAGTCAAATAATGGTAAATCCAGAATACGATAACGTGAAAATAGATCAAGATAAAATTCTGTTTCAAAAAAGTGAATTGATTATATTCGATGAAGAAAGGGACTTTGTGACATATTCCCTCAAGTCTTAAAAACACAACAAATGGCGAAAAAGTTAGATAAAATACTTATCGTAGATCTCGAAGCTACATGCTGGGATGGCGAAATACCTGAAGGAATGGAAAGCGATATTGTAGAGATTGGGGTTTGCTTACTTGATTTGAATAGTGGAGAAATCACAGAAAATAAAGGAATTATAGTTAAACCAGAACGTTCGACTATTAGTTCTTTCTGCACTGAATTAACAACCATTACCCCCGAACTAATTCAGCAGGAGGGAATAACATTTGTTGCTGCTTGCAGTCTGCTGAAGAAAGAATACCTTTCTAAAGATCGTGCATGGGCAAGCTTCGGCGCTTATGATCTTAAACAATTTCAAAGGCAATGTGGCAATTTAGGAATTGTATATCCTTTTGGCCCTTCACATATCAATGTAAAGACATTATTTGCACTGAAAAATAAATTAAACAGAGAAGTCGGAATGGATGGTGCATTAGGAATTTTGTCTATCCCTTTGGAGGGCACACATCATCGTGGAATTGATGATGCTAAGAATATTGCCAAAATCTTAAAATGGATTCTAAAAAGTTAACCAGTATCGTTACTCATGCTATATAAATCTCCCACCCCCTAGTACTTCAAAAAAACCAAATTAAAAACCCTGACCAAAATCAGGGCTTTTTCAGTTTAAGCCAGAAAAGATCATATTCAAATCTGCGCAGGAAGGAATTAAAATTTATCAACTTACGAAATTTCCAAAGCCTGTGCGCTGAAGAATTTCGTCAGTTTTGATGATAATGCCACAAACTTCCGAAGTATTTCCCCCAACAACGGCCACCAAAGCTTCGCAAGTTGATCTTTATTTATGAAATTTAGACAGTTTCTTCGAAAAGAATAAATTATATTTCAGGCATAGAATCAAATAAGACTGATCTATTTTGTCATAACAGATCATAAAATAAACAATTAATAGAAAATGAAAAATATAAGCTTATTGATGCTGATTTGTTTGTTTAGCATATCCTTATCTGCGCAAGAAAATCGTTCAGATACATTGTACACTGACTTAGACCATGATTTGATTAAGGATATAATAAGTATTGACCGACAAAACTCAATGATTATCTGCAAACTCTCCACGCAGCAGTTCAAATCCATCCGAAGCACGGAACTGGAACTCGATTCTTCCTCATCTGGTATCCGAAAAACAAAGAGCGGCTTTGAGTATTATAATAACTGGATGCGTGCCGGTTATACCTGCCAGTTTAGGTACAATCCAAAAGAAAAGCAGGTGCAATTAATTGGGATGAGCCGGTATGAATTCGGACCAGCCAGCAATGATGGTAGCGGAGAATCAAGTATTAACCTCTTAACCCATGATTATATTGGTAACTGGAATTACTACGATAATAACAAAATGAAATTAATTCCAATCCCTTCCATCAAGAAAAAAATGATCTTCCCTGCGGTGTATTTATCAAAATATACCGAGAAAACATTTTATAAATATCAGGATTGGTGTGCGCAGTTATTTGAAAAAGCGAAAGCAAAAATGCTTCAAAAAGGATAAATAAAAATACACCAGAATAATTATTCATTTAATATATTCCTTAAACGACCAGACAACCATCTGCCCTGCTGCAACATCTTCATTAAGGAATCTAAAATAATTTTTAAATTAGTTTTGCATCTGATATTTATATTCCTATATTTGCAACCCCAAAGGGAATACAGCGATTGTATTCATCATGCGAAAGTAGCTCAGTTGGTAGAGCACGACCTTGCCAAGGTCGGGGTCGCGAGTTCGAATCTCGTCTTTCGCTCTAAATGCCTTCTTACCAGGAGGCATTTATTTTAAAAGGTTAATCTTCCCCAATAGCGGGATAGACTAATGCTCGGGTGGTGGAACTGGTAGACACGCAGGACTTAAAATCCTGTGCTTTCAAAGGCGTGCGGGTTCGATTCCCGCCCCGAGTACTTCAAAAAAAAATCGAATTAAAAACCCTGACCAAAATCAGGGTTTTTTCTTTTAACAATATCCGGTAACTAGCGTGAAATTGCTTAAATATCACTAAATATCATCGAAAACGTACAGCCCATCCCTCCAGCATATTTTACATATAGCCTTCAGGATTGGAGTATTAAATTAACGATCAGCGAATCCGCTATCAACAGCCGTCTCTTTAAGCGCATTAAGGTAAACAGGCGTTTCATTTACTTCAAGTGCCGTACGTATTCCTGATTCAATAGCACCTTCAATCCACGCATGTTTCAATGAAGCATGTTCACCCGCAAAATGTGCCTTACCATCCCATTCCGTTTTAACAATATGCTTCTGTAGCAAATGTAACTGCCCGGGATTAAATATCGCTGCCTCGCCGAAAGCATAAGGATCTTGCATCCAGCTTTGCGTAGCTGCACCTATAATATTACCAGGATCTGCATTATTACTTTGGTCTTTCTTTCCTTCATCATGCGTAACATGCAGCACAGCCAAACTTTTAATTCGCTTTTGTTCTGCCAGATCCTGAGGTGCATGTATTACCGCAACATTATCCAATGCAATAGTATACCTGTCCATATCACTCATAGAATCCCAACGACTTGCCTCATCAGACCAGCAATAGGATGCCAATATCAAACCATGCCCCTCTTTACCAATGTCCTGGCTCGGATAATAAACAAATCGGTTAGAAAGATCGGTAATGGTACCACCTCCAACTATACCATAAGGTTCTTTTTCCCACCAACGCTCCTTAAATTCGAGCAATACCTTGGTTGCAGAATCATAATGCAATTCACGGATGGCCCTTCGTTTTTCCTGACTGAATTTTGGCCACACATGCACCATCCTAAATGCAGAAAAAGGAATGGTTACAATTACTTCATCAAATTCCATGGTATCAACCCTGTGGCTGTGTACAATGTATTCATCTTTTTCCGGGTGTTTAGTTTTGTGATCCTTTTCCCTATTGGTTGTGATTTTAACCTTTCCCGTTTGTTCATTGATCCATAATTTAGTGACATGGCAATTGAAATAAATATTTTGATGCAATTGATGCTTTTCGAAGAACTTATCAGTCAACATGTCCGTACCACCTATAATCTGCCAAAACTGAGTATCATCCTTAATCACATTAGATTCAATAAAACTCTGAATAAAATCATAAGCCAAACGGGATTCAAGGTTCTGCAGCACAGCAATCATCTCTATTGCATTCTGCGAATACAGCGATTCCATCAAAAAGCGCATCATAGAATAATTGCCATAGCGCTCAATCAGGATAGGCCAGTTTTTTTCAGGATTTTGAGCCAGGAATGCTTTTAAAGGATTGAGCAATGCACCAAGTAGCTGATCAGCACGCTGGTTTTCAAAATTATTCTTACTGGTTTCTAAATGATAATCAAGCAACTGATTAATATCAGCATCTTTTTTATAATATTCACTTTGCAACACCCGAAGGTAATTTACAAATAAGAGAGATTTGCGCTCCTGCTCTGGCAAATCCTTGCGACTACCAATTTTGTAGGCAATAGCTTGCTCTTTATTCACCGAAACATAGTAAAAGGGTTCTGTTTTTAGTTCAAGCTGCTTTATGTACTCCATTACCATCAGGTGTATGCTGGGTATGCGCATGGCACCAGCTTCGCAATACAAAGAATCATCTTCGAAATACTTTTTTTCAGCAGTGTTCCTAAAAGTTTTTATACGACCTCCAACCCGTGTATTGGCTTCAGCAATAGTAACTTCATGCCCTACCTGCTTTAACATGGCACCGGCAACCATACCCGCCATTCCGGCGCCTATGATCAATACCTTTTTTTTCTTTTTAGGTTCAGGAATTTCTGTGCGGATGTAATTAAGATACTGTTGGATAACAGGGTCTGCGCTTTCATCAAGCAAACCATGGAGATAATTTTCCATTTAATGAGAGTGTTATAAGTAATTAATCAGTTTGTTTTTTTGTATGATAAATATAACTACAAAAAGGATTATTTCACAACAACTAATATTAAAATGGAGACGATAGAAAACTATTTCCTCTAAGTGAATTGGTTCCAGGGTTTTATTTAATATAAATATCTTTACTGACTTACGAAGTTTAGCTAGCTGGTGTGATGGGGAAACTTCGTAAGTCTCAATGAGTTTTTATTAGTGAAACGTTCAATTAAACTGGAGAAGTTTGCTGCGCTTAGGGCCATTTAAAACTTCTCAAGTTATTGAAACCTGACTTACGAAGTTTAGCTAGCTGGTGCGATAGGGAAACTTCGTCAGTCTCAATGAGTTTTTATTAGTGAAACGTTCAATTAAACTGGAGAAGTTTGCTGCGCTACGGCCATTTAAAACTTCTCAAGTTATCCAAACTGACTTAAGAAGTTTAGCTGGCTGGTGCGATAGGGAAACTTCGTCAGTCTCAATGAGTTTTTATTAGTGAAACGTTCAATTAAACTGGAGAAGTTTGCTGCGCTAAGGCCCTTTGAAACTTCGCAAGTTATTGAAACCTGACTTACGAAGTTTAGCTGACTGGTGTGATGGGGAAACTTCGTCAGTCTCAATGAATTTTTATTCTTTTGGAATATTCGAATTAAACTGGAGAAGTTTGCTGCGCTAAGGCCATTTAAAACTTCTCAAGTTATTGAAACCTGACTTACGAAGTTTAGCTGACTGGTGTGATGGGGAAACTTCGTCAGTCTCAATGAATTTTTATTCTTTTGGAATATTCGAATTAAACTGGCGAAGTTTTGCTGCGCTACGGCCCTTTGAAACTTCGCAAGTTAACACAGCCCGACTTACGAAGTTTTGCTAGCTGGTGTGATGGGGAAACTTCGTAAGTCTCAATGAGTTTTTATTCTCTTTGAATGTTTTTAATTAAACTGGCGAAGTTTTGCGGCGCTACAGCCCTTTGAAACTTCGCAAGTTAACCTTTACCATTCCCCTTATTCACTTCATTAAACACCATGCGATTAAAACTCCGGCTCAACCGCTTTATTCCAGATATCTGCGTATTCATCAGGATGACGCTTAAACTGTGTAGCTACATATGTACATAAGGGAATCACCTTCAGCTGTTTGGAACGCGCATAATCACTCATGGCTTCCAGCAGCATTTTAGCATAGCCCTTCCCCTCCTGATCCTCATCTACTTCCGTATGGTATACCTTCATATTGCCATCCAGAACCTCCACAATCATTTCACCAATTTTCTCATTCTGATCAAACAGATTGAATGCGGCAGGCGCTGCCCCATCGTTTTGAAATTTAACTTCTGCCATAATATACCGTATAAAACAATTTATTTCGCTTCAGTATCTGCATCTGTTGTTCCTTCTTCGTAACGATCTTCACCACTTTCATCTTCATGAACAATTAAAGAATTTGGTGCGGCACCTGCAGGATTACTACCAGTTCCCGTAGTGATTGGCGTGCTAAGCAGATCATTGTTATTAGATACATTTTCTGATTGGTCAATAGCTGTATTACCTAAAGCCTGCTGATTTAACTGCTCCTGATTTTTTCGTTCGTTGATTTCATCCAATGGAGATGAATTTGAATCTTTATTACCCATATGTTTTTCTTTGATTATAGAAACAACAAAGCGCAAATGTGAAAGTTTCAACAAATAGCAAACGAAAATAAATTGCTTTAAAGCAAAAAAACAGTATCGATGTTCGATACTGTTTTTTAAATCACTTAGCTGTAAATGATCTGGTAGTTAACATTTACCCGTTTAGGATAATTGCTTTCCTTTTCATTTAAAGATACGAAGGCTGCATTATTGTGAACCTTTGCCCTCAATGCGTGTTCGTAATGAAACTGAATTGTTTTTTCGTAATCTTTTTCTGTATGCATGGTATTTTCTGCTAACAGATTTCGATCATTCAGATCTTCTGGCAATAAAGTGATGTCGCAATTCCCATCACTTATTTCTTTTACTAGATACTTCATTTTTGTTTAAATGTTGGTTTTCGCGCTCTAAACTATCATTTGCGAAAGCACCAAAAATATGCTAAGTCTGCGTGTTGCATGTAATCTGAAAGTTAATTTTCAATTATTTGTGCATCAATCATCCTTTCATAATTTACCGGATTATTATCAGGTATTATTTTAGCATCAAATTGCCAAAAGTTAAATATCTTTAATTAACAAATTAGTTTACCATATGTAACATTTCGATTATTATTTGATTCGCATAATTATTGATTTGAACTAAATAATTAGATATTGTATCCATAATTTACATTTGCGGTGTAAATTAAACAATATGTTTCGCACACCTTTATCTTATTTTGTCGTTTCATCCCTTATCTTTCTTTCATTAAATGCAAAAGCACAAACACTAAGCTTAAAAGAAGCTGTAAATACTGCTTTAAATAACTATGGTACAATTAAAGCGAAAGATAATTACGCAAGTGCATCAAAATCTTCTATCCAGCAGGCCAAGCGAGAATACCTTCCAAATTTTAGCTTAAGTGCCCAGCAAGATTATGGAACTATTAATGGTCAAAATGGCCCTCAATATGGATTTGGTGGCTTAGGGGCGGCATCATCTGGCCCTGCGCTTGATCAACAAAACTGGAATGCTGCCTTTGGCGCCCTATATTTAGCCAATATCAACTGGGACTTTTTTACTTTTGGAAGGGTAAGCGCAAGGATCAAAATTGCCAGCGCAACCTATCAGAGAGATAAAAATGACCTGGAACAGGAAAAATTTCAGCAGGAAATCCGGGTTTCAGCAGCTTATTTAAATCTGCTCGCCGCAAAGCGGTTAACTCGATCACAACAAAAAAATTTAGACCGGGCTATTATCTTCAAAAACACCGCAGTAATTAGGGCCAAAAATGGTTTAATAGCCGGTGTAGATTCCTCCTTTGCCAATGCAGAGGTATCAAGCGCCAGGATAGCCTTAACAAAAGCCAGAGATTTAGAGCAAGAGCAAGCCAACAAACTCGGTGTGCTGATGGGTTTAAATGCAGTATCCTATGAAGTTGATACCGCTTCAATCACCCGCATCCCGACCAATTTAATGAGCGATACCACCATCAAAAGTTCACATCCGGTATTAAGATTTTATCAAAACCGGATAGATGTTAGCAATCAGCAGGTAAATTATTATCGAAGATTATATTACCCAACGTTTTCGTTGTTCGGTGTAACCCAAACCCGGGGTTCTGGTTTTAGTTCTGGCTATTTGTTAAACCAGAGTGCTTACACCACCAGCTATATTGATGGCATTAAACCAACACGTGAAAACTATTTGATTGGAATAGGAATGACCTGGAACTTAAGTTCTCTGCTCAAAAATCATCCGCAGGTCAGAGCCCAAACTTTTATCAGTCAGGGCTTAAAAGAAGAATATCAAATGGCCGATCAACAATTAAGAGCGCAACTTCTACTCGCCGAGACAAAACTGAAGAATGCTTTAGAAAATTACAAAGAGGCTCCTATACAAGTTAAAGCTGCATCTGATGCCTATTTACAAAAAAGCACTTTGTATAAGAATGGGCTTACTACGCTGGTTGATTTAACCCAATCATTATTCACCTTAAACAGAGCTGAAACCGATCGGGACATTGCCTATACGAACGTTTGGCAAGCCTTACTGTTGAAATCGGCAGCGCTAGGCAATTACGACATATTTATTAACGAATTTTAATCAACACCATCAATGAATCTTATACGTTTTGCCTTACGTAAACCCATCTCCATATTGGTTTTAGTTGCAGGCTTATTCTTTTTCGGAATCGGGGCCATTACCCAGATTAAGGTTGATATTCTGCCGCAAATGAATTTGCCCGTAATATATATTGCCCATCCTTTTGGCGGTTACACGCCTACCCAAATGGAATCTTATTTTGGCAAGCAATACATTAATATTCTGTTATTTGCGAATGGCATAAAAAGTATTGAAACCAAAAACACACAGGGTTTGATGCTGATGAAACTAACTTATTACGAAGGCACCAATATGGCTCAGGCCGCCTCCGAGTTAAGTGCATTATCCAATCGTGCGCAAGCAATTTTTCCGCCAGGATCTCAACCGCCCTTTATTATCCGATTCGATGCTTCATCACTCCCTGTTGGTCAGCTGGTTTTGAGCAGTCCGATTCGTTCCAATAACGAGTTGCAGGATTTAGCCAATACCTACGTCCGATCATCCTTCTCAACCATACCAGGGCTCTTATCGCCGGCGCCATTTGGTGGTAGCCCCAGAACCATTGAAATCAATGTCGACCCTACCCTTTTGCGTTCGCACAACTTAACGGTTGATCAGATTGTGGAAGCCATCAGATTAAATAACCAGACTGCACCATCTGGAAATGTTCGGATTGGTGATAAAAATTACATCACACCAACCAATTACACCATTAAAAAAATAAAAGATTTTGAGAATATCCCCTTGTTTAAAGGAGGTGTTCAAAATCTTCAGCTTCGCGATGTAGCCACCGTAAAAGATGGCGCCGATTTAACCGCAGGCTATGCACTGATTAACGGAAAGCGATCAGTGTATTTAAGCATTGCAAAATCAGGCGATGCATCCACCTGGGATGTAGTTAAAAATTTAAAGAAGAACCTTCCGGCGATACAAAATACTTTACCTGAAGACGTAAAACTATCGTACGAATTTGACCAGTCTGTTTATGTGATTAACGCAGTAAAAAGTTTGGTGAGTGAAGGCGCTATTGGTGCCATTTTAACCGGATTAATGGTGCTGCTTTTCCTGGGCGATAAAAGAGCTGCATTAATTGTGATCCTCACCATCCCCACGTCCATTATTGCAGGTGTTTTATTTCTGAAACTTTTTGGACAAACCATCAATATCATGTCGTTGAGCGGTTTGGCTTTGGCCATTGGTATTCTGGTGGATGAATCTACCGTAACTATCGAAAACATCCACCAGCATTTTGATATGGGTAAACCCAAGGCGCTCGCCATTTGGGATGCCTGTAAAGAGATTGCCTTTCCGAAACTGTTGATTTTACTGTGTATTCTGGCTGTATTCGCACCTGCCTTTACCATGACCGGAATTCCGGGCGCACTGTTCTTACCTCTTGCTCTGGCTATTGGCTTTTCGATGGTGGTTTCATTTTTATTGTCTCAAACTTTTGTACCCATTATGGCCAACTGGCTGATGGTTGCGCACCCTAAAAAAGGAGCGGCACATCATCCTGGCGTAACACAAGATGAGGTAGATTTTGAGGCTACCGGAATTCCGATGAAAAGCGAAGGAGACACTTTAAATCAGAAGAAAATGCTTGCGGATCGTGAAGATTTTAACGCGGATGGAAAAATCAGCTTCTTTGATAAATTCCGGAACCGTTTTATGCGCTTTCTCGATCGGATTCTTCCACACCGAAAAATGGTTGTGATGCTTTATCTAGTCGTAATTATTGGTTCTGCAGCATTACTTTTAATGAACATTGGCCGTGATGTATTGCCAAAAGTAAACTCCAGTCAATTTCAATTAAGACTTAGGGCACCCGATGGAACCCGTTTAGAACGGACGGAGGAAAAAGCGAATATCGTTTTGGCTGAACTTAGAAAAATGGTTGGAGAAGAACACGTATCCATATCATCCGTTTACGTTGGTCAGCACCCTGCCCTATTTTCTGTCAACCCAATCTATTTATTTATGGCTGGTCCGCATGAAGCCGTTTTTCAGGTAAGTTTGAAAGATTATGAGGCCGATATGGATGATTTTAAAGATCAGTTAAGGGCTAAAATTAAAGAGAAATTGCCAGATGTAAGACTATCATTCGAGCCGATTGAACTCACCGATAAAGTATTAAGTCAGGGCTCCCCAACCCCTGTTGAGGTTCGTATTGCGGGTAAAAACAAAAAACAGAATGAACTTTACGCAAACAAAATCCTGGCTGAATTAAAAGAAATCCCATACATGCGGGATGTGCAACTGGCGCAGCCGATAAAATATCCTTCGTTAAATATTAATATCGATCGAACCAGGGCAGCACAAGTGGGTGTAGACATGGCTGATATCTCCAGATCATTAATTGCCTCCACATCTTCATCACGTTATACCGATAAAAACGTTTGGCTGGATGAAAAAATCGGATTGCCCTATAACGTACAGGTTCAGGTTCCGATGAATCAGATGAACAGCAAGGATGACATTGGCGAAATTCCACTTCTGAAAAATACGGCAAGACCGGTTTTGAGTGATGTGGCAACCATTACACCTGATACTACCTATGGAGAAAACGATAATATCGGTGCCATGCCTTACTTATCGGTTACGGCCAACCTTTACCATACCGACCTGGGTACGGCTACAAAAGATGTAAATAAAGCAATTATAACTCTTGGCGAATTACCAAGAGGCCTGAACATTTCTGCCATTGGTTTGGGAAAGGTATTGACGGAAACTTTAGACAGTTTACAATCAGGCTTATTAGTGGCCATTGTGGTTATATTTTTAATGCTGGCCGCAAATTTCCAGTCGTTTAAAGTTCCTTTGGTTATTTTAGCGACTGTTCCGGCGGTAATTTTAGGTGCTTTGCTGTTGCTTACCTTAACCGGATCAACACTTAATTTACAATCATACATGGGAATAATTATGTCAGTTGGGGTATCAATTGCCAATGCTGTTTTGCTCATTACCAATGCAGAGCATTTGCGCAAACACAACGGAAATGCTTTACAATCAGCCAGAGAAGCTGCATCATTACGCCTACGCCCAATTATCATGACGAGTGTGGCGATGATTGTAGGCATGATGCCTATGGCCATTGGTCATGGTGAAGGTGGCGGACAAGTTTCGCCATTAGGAAGAGCTGTTATTGGCGGGTTATTGGCCTCTACATTCGCCGTTTTGATTATTTTACCGCTGGTATTTGCCTGGGTACAAGGCAAGGAAACCACCGATTCCATGTCATTAGATCCGGAAGATGAAGAAAGCGTTCACTACATTAAAGGTTTAGCAGAAAACGAATAAATTACGACCATCATGAATATAAAAATATTTAACACATTCTTAGGATTAGCCTTTATTGCCACCATTTATGGCTGTGGAAATGGAGAAAGCAAGGCTGAAAAGAAAAAAGAAAAGCCTTTAACCATTGCAACCATCACATTAAAAAAAGAAAAGCTCTCTACCCAATTGAGTTTACCCGGAGAATTAATTGCCCTGCAACAGGTTGATCTTTACGCAAAAGTAAGCAGTTTTGTTAAATCGTTAAAGGTTGATATAGGATCGGAAGTAAGCAAAGGCCAGTTATTAATGACTTTAGAAGCACCTGAAATGACTTCTCAACTGGCCGCATCACAATCCAGAATTAAAGCACAAGAGGCCATTTACACCGCCAGCAAGGCAAACTATAACCGTTTATATGAAACCAGCAAAACGCCTGGAACCATTTCAACAAATGATTTAGATCAGGCCTTGGCCAGAAAAAACTCAGATCTGGCACAATTAGAGGCTGCCAAAGCAGCATATAAAGAAGTAGGTTCCGTACGGGATTATTTAACCATCAAGGCACCATTTAACGGCATTATTTCAGCAAGAAATGTAAATTTAGGCGCTTATGTTGGTCCGTCTGGTAAAGGCTCAGACTTACCTTTATTTACCCTTCAGGATCAAAAAAACCTAAGATTAGCCGTTTCAATACCCGAAGTTTATACAGGTTATTTAAAGGCTGGCGATGAAGTGAGTTTTACTGTTAAATCTATACCCAACCAAACTTTTAAAGCAAAGGTTAAACGCCTTTCGGGCGCATTAGATTTACGCTTAAGATCCGAACGCATTGAAATGGATGTACCTAATACCAATAAAATGTTATTACCCGGAATGGTGGCGGAAGTAAACATTCCTTTACCCGCCAACGCAAGTACTTTTGTAGTGGCTAAAAAAGCATTGCTAGATACCAGTGAAGGTTTATTTGTACTTAAAGTTGTGGATGGAAAGGCTGTTAAAGTGGCGGTGAAGAAAGGCAGGGAAACTGATAATCAAGTGGAGTTATTCGGAAACCTGACAGAAGGAGACAAATTAGTTGCAGAACCAACCGAAGAAATGCATGAAGGAATGCCGATTAAATCTTAAATTTGATTTTATAATTGCTTTAATATGCTGGCCAGAAATCAGGAAAATAATAACATCAATAAGAAGGAAACGCTGGAGGATTTTTACAACAAACTAAAAATCACCCGCCCTGAAATTCCTACCCCTAGCCTGAGAATGATTGATGACATTAGCCACTTCAATGTTTTTAATCGTGCTGTGGTTTGCACCAATATGCCATCAGCCTTTAGCAGACGAGATTTTTATAAAATTTCGCTTATTATTGGGAACGGTATATTACATTATCCTGATGCACAGATAGAAATTAAAGGAAGAGCCTTATTATTTACCAACCCAAACATTCCATACTCATGGGAAAGTACCTCGCTAAAACCTGCCGGGTATTTTTGCCTCTTTAATGAAAACTTTATCCATAGCCGGAATGAAAGCTTACGCGATTCTTTAATGTGGCGGATAAATGATAACCCCGTTATTCATGTTGATGACGCACAGGAACAAACATTAGTAGGTATTTTTTCTGGCATGATGAAAGAAATGGATGGAGACTATATACATAAATATGATCTGCTACGTAATTACGTGCATTTGCTGGTGCATGAAGCCTTAAAAATAAAGCCACAGGGCAGCATTTTCAAGCAGAATAATGCTTCAGTAAGGTTAACTTCTTTATTCATGGAGTTGCTGGAAAGGCAGTTCCCGATTGGCTCTACCGAACACGTCCTTGAACTAAAAACAGCGCATGATTTTGCCATGAGATTATCTGTTCATGTAAATCACCTCAATCATACCGTAAAAGAGGTAACTGGTAAAACCACCTCAGAGCATATTGCGAAAAGAATAACCACCGAAGCCATTGCACTTTTAAAGAATACCGAATGGAATATTTCTGAAATTGCTTACTGCCTAGGCTTCGAGTACCCGGCAAATTTCAATATCTTTTTTAAGCGCCAGCTACAATGTACGCCTAAGGCTTTCAGGATAAATTAATCTTTAGCCAGCCAGTAATGCTCATCCGCTGTTTATGGGTAAACAAAACCTCATGAAGTAAATCAGAACTTCTGAAAAATACACTCTTACCACTATCCGGAGAGATGTTTTGCGGTATTTCATTCTGGTAAATGCAAAGTTCTCCACCATCTTCAGTTTTCCAGTCTGCATTTAAATACATAATCATAGAATACTGTCTGCTACCATTATTTTGAAATTGATCGATGTGTTTTGCATAGTAGGTGCCTGGTTCATAAAGGGTGTAATGAAATTCGTAGCCCGTAATACCCGTATAACAAGTTTGATTGAGATAAAGGACAAATTTATCCATCAGATCAAAAAAATCATTTTCATACTGGTTGTCATGAGAACGATCCAGCCAATAAATCACATCACTTCTGATTAATTTATCCTGGCTAACCAAGCTATTATTGCCTATTCCGGCATTTAAAAGCTGCTGGTCCTTAAATAATTTCAGCAGGTTGTCTTTTAAATTTGCCGCCAGCGCAAGGCTTAAAAAATCTTTGGTAATGCCAACCTTATCCTCGATATAACTATCAATAAGGCAATCAAATATTTTTTCCAACAGAATAGATCTAACTTCAGAAAGCAGAATGCCTTAAGGCGATAAGGTAGTCTTTAAAAATGACTATATTTTTTAAACCGTTATCTTTATCTCAAAATTCCCGATCTCATGAACCCAGATATTTTTCCGGCAAAATACTCTACCCTCTCTTCAGCCGCTTTACAGGCGCACCTCATTCATGCCTATGGATTACCTGTTGATACCACCTGTAGGCTGTTGATCAGAAATGTAAGCGACACCTATCTTTTAGAGAACACTGAGAGCAAGTATATCTTTAAAATCTATCGAAATGCACACCGGAAATTACAAGAGATTAAGGCCGAAGTAGAATTATTAAATATACTTAAGGCTGATGGCCATTCCGTTTCATTTCCAATAAGCGATCAACACCACAAACAAATCCAGCAATTTAAAGCGGCAGAAGGTTTAAGAAATGGTGTATTGTTCAGTTTTGCAGCAGGAAAAGTTATACACGACCTGGATCAAAATCATCTTAATACTTTAGGCAAAGCAATAGCGAAAATTCATCAAACTACTGGTACAATCAAGCTAACACATACAAGGCCATTATTTAACTTTCAAACCACTTTGCAGGATCCCATAGCAACGCTTGAACCTCATTTTAAAGAGATGCCCGAAGAGTTAAATTACCTTAAAGAAATTGCCAACCGGGTGATACAAAAATTTGAGTCGTTTGATACCCAATCATTCTCAACAGGCTATTGCCATTATGATTTATTCCCGAAAAACTTCCACTTTGATGAGGAAGGAAAAATCACTTTCTTTGATTTCGACTTTGCTGGCCATGGTTATCTGATTAACGATTTAATGTCGTTTTTGAATCACTTCTTTTTTCATCAGCTAAATAACGCTATCACCAAAGAACAGGCAGCGGCTGACTTCAATACCTTTCTAAATGCCTACCAAACAATTAGGAAACTAACTCCAGATGAAATTGAGGCTATCCCCTATCTGGGCATCTGTTTCCATATCTTTTTCCTAAAGTTTTTTTATGATAATTTTGATGACTGGTCAAACCCATTTCTGACTCCAAAATACACCAAACATAGAATTGATTTAATACGTAAATGGGAAACCTTATATTGTAACTTTTAGCTAACGGAAAGAAAAGTCCAGGCAACATGCTTATCTTGTATCAACCCTAAAAAACAAGTTAGATGGATCAGAAAATAATTACGCTTTACGATGAATACACCCACAGTCAGCTGAACAGGAAAGATTTTATGAAGAAACTGGCTTTGCTAGCTGGTGGCACCGCCATGGCCATGACTATTTTACCTTTATTGGAGAATAATTACGCTGCTGCAGCCTTTACCAGTGATGAAATTTTGGTAGAAAATGTTACTTATGCCGGAGTAGAAGGAAATATGAATGCTGTTTTGGCAAAACCTAAAACAGACAGAAAACTAGGCTGTGTATTGGTTATCCATGAAAATAGAGGCTTAAATCCACACATTATTGATGTGACCAAAAGAGTAGCAGCTGAGGGCTTTATTGCTCTAGGCGTTGATGCACTTTCGCCTTTGGGTGGCACGCCAACGGATGAAGATAAAGGCCGTGAGCTGATTGGCAAACTAGATCCTGAAAAGAATTTGCAAAATTATTTAAGAGGGCTAGAATATCTTCGCAAAAGAAAAGATTCCAATGGCAAAGTGGGGTGTATTGGTTTTTGCTGGGGTGGTGGAATGGCAAATAAACTGGCTGTGAACGATCCAAAATTACAAGCTGCCGTAGCCTACTACGGTGCACAAGCAAATGCAGCTGTTGTACCTAAAATCAAAGCAAGTTTAATGTTGCATTATGGTGGCTTGGATGAACGGATTAATGCAGGTATTCCAGCTTATGAAAAAGCCTTAAAAGAAAACAATAAAGATTATAAAATCTATATCTACGATGGTGTGAATCATGCATTTAATAACAATACTTCACCAACCAGATATAATGAAGCAGCAGCTAAGCTGGCTTGGGGCAGAACAATTGATTTGTTTAAACAAAAGTTGGCCATATTAACGAGATGATAACCCAACCAAGTAGTATCGTCATTGCGAGGTACGAAGCAATCTGTTTTGTAGATTCCCCAACCAAATCGTCATGCTAAATTTAGTTCAGCATCTTTCTTCATAAGATCCTGAAACAAGTTCAGGAAGACGAGTCTTCGAGTAGAATCCTCAACCCACCCGTCATGCTGAATTTAGTTCAGCAACTATCTTGATAAGATCCTGAATCAAGTTCAGGAAGACGAGTCTTCGAGTAGAATCCTCAACCCACCCGTCATGCTGAATTTAGTTCAGCAACTATCTTGATAAGATCCTGAATCAAGTTCAGGAAGACGAACACGGTTGAAACAATTTCAGGAGGACGAGTCCCTTTAAGCAAAATCGTCATTGCGAGGCACGAAGCAATCTATTTTCAAAAACAATCTGCGATAGAGATTGCTTCAGCAAATGAAAAATTTGCTGAAGCAATGACGATTTTTTGAGGGGCTTCTTCAACCCAGGCTAAAACAAATCCGTCTTTAACATGGCCTTTAAAATATTCGATTGTACATCGAAGTTATTGAGGTGATTTAAGAAATTGATATCTGAAATTTTAAGGTAGCTATCTTCTAGCAGGGCATTGATCTCTGCCGGAATCGCTACCTTCAATACGGCCGCATTACTTTTAAGTTTGTCATTTTTATATTCCAGTTCCTGGATGATACGCTCCTTCTCTGATAAGTTATTATCTTTCTCTATACCATTTAGAAGGGCCAAGTCACAAAATAAAAAGAGATTTCTACCAGGGAAAAATAAGAAATGTCTTTCGGTATCTAAAAAGCGATACACTTCGATCACCAATTCACCAGATTTTAAACCGAATGAAAAGGCTGTACGAAAATCATGCTTGCACAACAGCCCCATCAATTTTTTCTCAATAACAGCATTGATATTGGTGTACACTTGCTTCGTACTAAAATCAATCAATTGAGAAAGCTGATCAGGCGTTACATCAAAATAAAAATCATTGGCATACTTTGAGCTGAATACATTAATGTTTTTTGAAAAAGGAAAATCGGTACTGAGATCTGATAAAATGGCAAACAGCCGCCTTAAAGACTGGTTAACTTTTAAAGATTGCTTTTGCTGGTCAAGACGGTAATTTTCCTGATTAACCACCGAACCAGAAATTCTACTGATGAGTTCTTCATTAAGATCAATTTCATCATAAATCAAACTCACGTTTTTTTCGTTGCTCTTTTTTATTTTCCGCAACAGTGCAATTACACTTTCCGTAAACTGAACATGAAAAAGATCAAGTTTATCAATTTCAAGTTCATCATTATTGGCAAATAATTGGTGAATAACCTGGCTCCGTAAATAAATTTTATAAATAATCTCTTCATCAAAAAACACCGAAAGCAACTGTAAACGGTTGATTTCGGTGCTAGATTTTTTTAAAATATTTAAACGGTAATCATCCATGTTTTAGTTTAACTCACCCGGGTTACGTTCTTTTTTAGCTCTGCTTCTAAAGTTTTTAACTCGCCATCAAGCACTCTTCTGCTTTGTGCACCTGCCTCATGAATTTGTTTCACCTCATTTAGCGTTGCAATTAACGAAGAAGTAGTCATTTTCAAGGTTTCCAAAGATACCACAGTTTTTTCATTCTCTTTAGCCACATCGATACTGTTTTGTTTCAGCATTTCTGCATTCTTCTGCAGAATGGTATTGGTGGTATCAGAAACTTTCTTCTGCATTTCTACATTGGCCTTTTGCCTTTGTAGTGCCACGGCGAGGGTTAACTGGTTTTTCCAAACCGGAATAGTGGTAGAAACAATAGACTGTGCCTTTTCTGCAATGGAAGTATTGTTGTTTTGCACCACACGAATCTGTGCCAGCGATTGAAGCATAATAAACCGCACAATTTTCATGTCGGCCAGCCTCTTATCTAAACGATTGGTGAAATCTCTTAAATCTGCAATTTCATAATCCTGATAATCTGCTGGTCTGCCTTCCATTTCCGCCAGTTTTAAAGATAACTCATTGTATTTTAACTGTCCGGCAATAATCAGCTCTTCCATTTGATGGATATAACTCACATTGCTATCAAACATGGTTTGAAGAGAACTGTTATCCTTGATTGAATTGAGGCGGCCCGCCTTGATTTTGTTGGTGATCTTATCGATGTTATTCACCACCACATCATACTTCTGGAAGAGTTTTTTAACATCTACCACCAATGATTTTAAGAAAGGAATCTTCGAAATAAAGCTTTTAAAGCCACTTTGCTCCAGTTCAGAAACATCGATATAATTCAGTTCGGTAAGTAGCTCGTTAATTAATCCCCCAACTTCTCCGCTATTATAGGTTCTTACAGATGATAAAAAATCATTACTGTATTTCTCCATAGAGTTTTGAGCATCGCTTCCATAATTTAGGATAGAATTGACATCAGATGGCTCCAGCGACTTACCAAGTGCTGCATATTTTTCTGTTTCCTGAGGTGTTATTCTCTCCAGATCTACATTTCCGTCTTTATCCAGTTTTACTGGTGTTAAATCCTGAGTAACGTTAGGGTTGGTTTCCATAGTTTTATATTTGTTAAGCCAGGCTTATAAATAATTTTGAGTCACCGTCTTCACCGTATCTTCCAGCTTTTTATCTTTTGTTGGTTCGCCAATGGCATTGAATTTCCATTCGTTGTTTTTCTTATAGAAAACACCCATCACCATAGATACATGACCAGCAAAGTTTGAACCATTGGCAATATCATATTTTGCAAAAACTTCAGTTACCTGTTTGGTGGTTCCTTCGTAAATCCGGATAGAGGCAAAAGGAATGGTTCCAAAATCATGCCCCCTAAAACTATTTAATACAAATGCCACATAAGCAACACTGGCATCTAACTGAGAAAAATCTAGTGTGATAATTTCATTATCCAGTCCATCATCTCCCCCCATATCGCCTGTTAAATCATCACCACTGTGCTTAACAGATCCGTTTTTTGATTTAAGGTTACCAAAATAAACCACTTCTAAAAGTTGCTTATTTTCATTATATAAAGCACAACTGGCATCTAAATCCACAGCCTCCTTTGATGCGCCAAAACCAAATAATCCTTTTTTCTCTATTGCGCCCCAGTTGATGCCTACACAAACATTTTGCAATTTGCTTCCATTACTTTTTTCAAGGCTAATGCGTTGTCCTTTTTGAAGATTGATTGCCATAATATTATTGATATTTATTTAAATAATCTTGTAAACCACCTTTCATCCCCATTCCAACGGCTTCAAATTTCCATTTGCCTTCACGTTTGTAAATTCTCCCGAATTCTACAGCCGTTTCAATAGAGAAATCTTCTTCCAGTTCATATTTTAAAATGACCTCATTGGTAACGGCATCAAAAATACGTACAAATGAATTTCTCACCTGACCAAAGTTTTGTCTTCTGTTTTCAGCATCATGGATGGTTACCACCACACAAATTTCACTAACCCTTGGGTCTATTTTGGTTAAGTCAACTTTAATTTGCTCATCATCACCATCGCCATCTCCGGTTAAATTGTCGCCAGTATGTTCCACTGCGCCATCCGGTGAAACCAGGTTATTGTAAAAAACGAAATTCTCGTCGGAGATTAATTTCTTCTGATCGCTTAAAATAAAAATTGAAGCATCTAAATCGAAGGCAGAGCCTGTAGATGAATTGTTGGTATCCCAACCTAAACCTATTGTAAATTTCGGTGCATCGATATTTTCTCTTTGCCCCTTTTGCAAGTTGATAGCCATGTTATATTAATTTATAAGTATTGTCTTTGATGTAACTTTTAATGAGTTGTAAATTATCTGTATAAGCCTCCATTAAATGATAGCTATTGCCTAACGCTAAATCATAAAGCTGATGAATAAAATCGTGATCCATCCGCTCTAAAAATATCGAAAAACTATTGTGTTCCGTATTTAAAATATATTTAACAATTCTGGTATTGAAACAAAAATAACCGCTCTTGATAATTTTTTCCAGATCGAAGATGGATTTAACCTGATGGTAATTTAGAACATTTTCGATATTCGGGTGGATCTGACGATTAACCAGTTCAGCGAAATAAAGCATATGAATCTCATTACTTAAGCCATAAGCTTTCGCCATGTTGATAATCATTCGTTCATGACTTCCGGTGATTTTGATATCATCTAAAAACAATAATGTTTTTCCTTCTAAAAAGTCTTTATCGATATGAAAAGAATCATTTCCAATTAAATTCATCCGTTCTTCTGCGCTCAACTCACCATAATCCTCTTTGTAGGTAATGGTACGGTGTACTTTAGCTTCCTGGACGGTAAGCCCTCCGTTTTCAACCAGCCAGCGGTTCAACTGCGAAACAAAATAATTTTTCATGGCAAAAGTTGCCGTTGGGATAAAACTATAGGGACTCGAAATAACGACTATCTGATCGGCAATCCGATTTTCTGCCAAATAGTATTTAATAAAGCCATCTGCCAGCGCCTTGCCAAAAGAACGGGCAACTAAATCATCGCCAAATTTAAAACGACTGTAATCATTCGGATCAAAGCCAAAATCGGTTGTATTATCAATTTTATGTAGTGAATAGGTATATGGAATCATGAGAGTAGATTTGAGATAGATAAATTATTGGAGTGGATCAGCATACTGCTAATGCCCATCATTTGTGCGCCACGGACATCCGCAATTGGGTTATCACCAACATGAATAATTTCATTTAAGGATAATTGCTGATGTTGTTGCCGGTCAATGGTGTTGATCATCAATTGAAAAAAGCCACTATTGGGTTTAGACATTCTTACTTCGTCAGAATACAATTGAAAATCTATAAATTCGTCGATTCCCAAATGGTTGATTACTTTTCTGAGGGTATGGCCTTTTATAAAACCTGTGTTGCTTAAAATATTGGTGGAAGTTTTACCACTACTTTTTACTGCAGATAGCACATTCAGGCAATTGTCGCAATAAATTAATGGCATATGGTTAAGCAGTAACACTTCCATTTTCTGATATAAATCGTCGAGGTCGAAATCATGAAAGTTAAAGTCATAATCATTGATCAGGCTGATGACCATCAGGTACATTTCATCCGCATCAACATTTTTACCTGTTTTTTCATTCATGGCATTAACCATTAAATCTACCTGCCTGAAAATGACACCAACTTCCTGAATACTTTTATTTTTACCATTAAAATGTTGATGAAAATAGCGTGTTCGTTCAACCTTAAAGGCAGGGTTTGATTTAATTAAGGTTAACCAGAGATCAAAAGAGTAATGTTTATAAGCGTTCATTCCCTATGTATTTTCTTTAGCTATAAATTATAAACCTTAATATTACTTATTTAACGCAGCTTTTAGAATTATCATATGTAAGAATTTAATAGACATTTCATTGAAAATGTACTAAGACTTCTTTAAAACATCTTCGGCTTTGTCTGCCACTTCAAGATCAGTTTTTGTTTTCTTAGGAAAGTTAAACAAGAGTGACGTTATTACCGGTAAAATAAAGATCGCTACGGTAAATATGGATACAAATAAATCTGTTTTCTCACCTTCTATGGCATGAGAAATGGGTGATTGAGGATTAAAATGTGTAAATAATGATGAGGTTAACTTGATACCTAAAACGCCGATCACAATAAAAGCTACGGTTTCTAGAAAAGTAAATTTTTCCATTAGTTTCACAAAAGCCTGTGCAACGAAACGCATGGCTAAAATCCCTACGAATACCCCAATATAAATCAGGTAAATATTATCGGTGAAGGCCACTGCTGCAAAAACGTTATCAATAGAGAAAGCCAGATCCATTACCTCTACCAGAGCCACTGTAGCCCAAAAAGTACCAATCAAACCCACCGTTGATTTATAAATCCAGCTTTTGCTTTTATCAACTTCTTCCTCTTCTTCATTCTTTTTAGCATTCTTTTTCCAGAAGTAATCAAAAGCAAGGTAAATTAAATAGAGTCCGCCGAGTGGTTTTAGCCACCATATTTTCACTAGCCAGGCAGCCAGAAATAAACAGATACCACGGAAAACATAAGCGCCAATAATACCGTATTTTAAAGCTTTATCACGTTGGTCTTTTGGAAGATCCATCACCATTGTAGCCAAAACGGCGGCATTATCAACAGATAGAAGGCTTTCGATTACAATTAAGTTTAAAATAATAAGCAAAGAAGCCTGAATATCATCACCTAAAACAGTGTGCAAAAAATCCATAGAACGTTAGTATATAATTAAGTATTAGTTAACAAAGAAAACAAAATATTCCCATTCCAGTATATTTCATCAATTAAATTCATTACCGTTTAGATAGGGCTTACAAATAACTGTTACGTTTATGGAGAAATTTATTTCTTGATGATCAATTCGAAAATACTTCCTTTTTCTCCAGCCATGATAATACGGTTTCCTTTTCCTGCTTTTTGTACGGCATTAAAGCTTTGATCTGAAATATGCCACCAGTTTTGCCCACTATCAGTAGAGATATCTGTCCCGGAAGTACCTGTAGCCAATAATATCTGCTTAGTGAGGTAGGTTACAGCCGATCGGAAGCCTGCAACTGGTGTTACTGGCTTTTCCCAGGTTTTGCCACCATCATTGGTGAGTAATACATTGTTATCAGTGGCTTTATCTTTCACATAGTTTCCTCCGACTACAATTCCATTTTTGGCATCGTAAAAATCGATTGAAAAAGGTCCGGTAGTGCTTTCACCCTGCCAGATTGGGCATTTAAAAACACTCCAGTTTTCCCCGTAATCATTAGAAAAATAAATATTAGATACTGTTCCACCGCTGGCAATCCATACTTTACCATTTGGTAAAGTTTTAATGGTGGTTCCACTTGCTGCAAATCCGGCCTCACCTGCAGCTAGAGGTTGCTTCAAATTTGAGGATATATCTTTCCAGGTTTTGCCAGCATCTGTCGTTTTTAACAATTGCATTTTAGCACGAATCGGATCTCCAAAGATGATTCCATTATTTTTATTCCAAAAGCCTAATCCATCTAAAAAGATGGCAGAATCGATATTTTTATAATGTTCAGTCCAGGTAGCACCACCATCATTTGTTTTAAGCACGTAAGCTGGTGATCCGGCATTCACAATAATGGCATGCAAACGGTCAAAGGCTTCTATATCCCTGAAATCCAGCTTTTCATACCCTTTTGGTTTGATCCACTGCCAGGTTAGGCCACCATCTTCAGTTTTCCCTACTGAACCATTGCTCCCACTTGCCCATATCACCTGATCAGACACCACACTTAAACCACGTAAACTGGTCTTGGTATTTTCATTTAAAGGCTTCAAACTGAATGACTGCGCAGTGCAAAAAAAAGGTGCCATTAAAAGGCACCATATTAATCTTTTCATTTTATTTATTTAACCCGCTTAAAAGTCTCAGATCTACCCAATAGCGATATTCCAACATAGCCCCTTACATTTAATACATCATTACCTTTCATGGTCATGTTACAGCTATAGGTTTTGCCACTTTTAGGATCATAAATAGTTCCATCTGTCCATTTACCATCATCATAAACAAAATCTTTTAACAATTCCAGATTTAATAAAGGTCTTTTCTGCATGGTAGCATTGGGATTTTTAACATCCAGTTTTGGTTTTCCATTAATATTAGGTTCTTTAATCCAGGCTAATTTGCCGAAATATTTATCGCCTTTTTTATAGATTTCGATTTGTCCTTCTCCGGATGGGTTTAGCCATTTACCAACGATTGCGTCTTTATTCTGCGCAAACACTGAAAATGACATGGCTACAAACAGCAGCATTAATAAGGGAAACTTTCTCATATTTTTTATTTATAGTTAGTTTTTAAAGATAGTGAATTGACTTTTGTATCCAAATAATAAATAAAAAGAAAATAAGTGTGTTCCTTAAATTTATTTAGATATAATAGGCAGATATTTTTGCTTGTAGGCAAAAAAAAGAAACATATTGAAAATAAGCATAACCGCTACCATGGGCAATTCTTTAGGGCCTAAGAAAGCATGATAAAGAAAAACATTCAAAGTAACCGGAAAAATGAGTAAAGCGCCTAATGGTGCAGTCCGCCCGATGAGCAGCAAAATTCCTGAAATAAGCTCCGTTCCTTTAATTAATGGCATGAGGTAAACTGATGCTGTGATTCCGGTCATAAAGGTCATCTGATCAGCAGTCATAGCTGGCATTTCTCCCGGCATAATTTTTAAGAAATAAGGAATAGAAGCGAAAAGGTACATTCCGGCTAGGAGCACACGGATAACAATGGTTACAATTTTCATAATACACTGATTTTTATTGGTTTATAAAACTTTAAGTTATAAAAATTCAAGGATAAATTTATTATCGGTTCCTTATTTTTTTTGCCCATCGTAATTAACCATCCATTGAATGCCATATTGATCGGTTAACATACCAAAAAGTGCACCCCAGAACATTTTTTCTAAGGGCATGGCAATTTCTTCACTCGCAGATAACTTTTAAAAATCAGACTGGCTTTCGCTTCACGCTCCACATCTATAGAAATCGAAATTCCGGTACCATAGGTGGCTGGAGAAATGGGTAATATTACATCTGTTCCCATTAAGATATTGCCACCTATGGATAGTGCAATATGCAAGGATTTTTTCCTGATCAGCTGGCTTCATTCCTTCACAGCCTGGTGCATCTTTAAATCGCTGAACAGCTAAAAACTCACCTCCGAAACGGATTTATAAAAACTAAACGCTTCTTCGGTATTACCATTAAAGTTTAAATAAGGATTAATTTTAACCATTCTCTTAGAATTTAGCCTTTTGGCAATTCATAAAGATTTGTTTTATTATTTGGTTAAATGAAACTAAAAAAAAATAAATAAATATTTTTCAACACTATTGACTTATTTCATTTTTATTTCTATGTTTAATAAACAATTCACGAAAACTTAATGTTAAAATAACCTAACCAAAACATATTAGATCATGAGCACATTCCTATTAATCACAGCAGCTTTCTACATTGGATCATTCGCCATCATGTTATATTGCTATTTTTCTGCAGAACAGATTCCAAGCGATGATGAAAAATTCTAAGTAAATTTATTGAACCACTTAAATTAGCGCTCTCGCAATTATTTTAATCTTGGCCTGCAAATTCATTTACAATCTTTTAAAAAGATAACCACTACATCATTTTATTTTTTCTCTATCCACTCTATGATTGTAGAAGCTGATCCGGTGTACCAAACGATAAGCAAAAGAATGGAAAGAATTAATAAAATCCACAAAATTGGCCACCCTTCAAATTTTCTCTTTGAACTCGATGTATAGGATTCGTTAAAAGTCTTATGATTGGATTCTACCCTATCGGATTTTTTTACTGGTTCCGGATGAGATAAATTACTCATAAAATTATATTTGGTTAGAGATACAAAATTATACTATTAACCTTATAATTAAAAGGGTTTGGATAAAAAAGTTTCGATTTTTTTCGTATTAGTTAGAATACAACCAAAACGAAAGAAAAACCAACCCCATTTTATCATATGATCAATAATCTGTAAAGCATTGAGGTTATTACAGGTTTAAATTATGGTATATAAAAAAAGCGGCCTTAGAAAAGATTCGAAGGCCGCTTTAAAATTAGCTAGAATGAGCGAAAGGCTTTAGTTCCATCCGCCGCCAAGGGCATGATAAATATTAACTACCGCATTTAACTGTTGTTTCTTAGTTTCGATTAATTCCAATTTTGATTGCAAGGCATCACGTTGCGTCATCAAAACTTCAAAATAATCTGCACGGGCTGATCTAAATAAAGCATTAGAAATGTCTATAGATTCAGTAAGTGCTTTTACCTGCTGATTTTTTAAATCATAACTTTTCTGCAGGTTATTGATATTAGACATTTGATTGGCCACTTCTATATAACCATTCAAAATTGTCTTCTCATAATCAAACACCGCTTGTAATTGTTTAGCGTTTGCAGTAAGATATTCAGCTTTAATCGCATTTTTATTAATCAACGGTCCGGCTAAATCACCAGCTAAAGAATAGATTAAAGATTCTGGTGTCCTTAATAAATAGCTTGGGTTAAAAGCCTGGTAACCTAATGTTGCAGAAATGCTCAAAGAAGGATAAAACTGTGCCTTTGCTACTTTCACATCTAACTTTGCTGCTGCCAGTTCCAGTTCGGCCTGTTTAATATCAGGTCGGTTAGCCAGTAATTGAGATGGAATACCAGATTGTACCGTTGCGGGAACCAGATCTGTAAAACTTTTCCCATCCCTGATAATCGGTTGTGGGTATCGGCCTAATAAAAAATTAATTTTATTTTCTGTCTCCGTTATATTTTGCTGAATATCAAATTGCATGCTCTTAGAGCTTAAAACCTCTGCTTGAAACTTCCTTACAGCAAGCTCAGTAACCCTGGTAGCCTCTTTCTGTATCTTCATGAGTTCCAGGGCATCGCTTTGAATTTTAATGTTTTGTTTTACAATATCCAGCTGGTTATCTAAGGCCAGTAATTCATAATAAGAATTGGCTACCTCAGCCACCAGGTTAGTGACCACAAAATTTTTCCCTGCAATGGTGGATAGATAATGATTTACAGCAGATTGCTTTGCATTCCGCAATTTATGCCAGATATCGGTCTCCCAATTAGCCTGTAGTCCAAATCGGTAATCAGGCAATACATCCGGAACACCTTTACCTGGTGTAATCTCGGTAGAGGCATCACCTGCTCCCGAACTGGTGTAACGGCCCACTTTTTCTAGTCCGGCACCAACACCATAACCTACTGTAGGTAAAAGGTCACCTTTTTTAGCTTTAATGTCATTTCTGGCAATTTCAATATCCTGTAAAGTGATATTTAATTCCTGATTATTTTTTAAAGCCGTATCAATCAGGCTAACCAGGTTTGGATCTGTAAAAAATGTTTTCCATTGGATGCTTGCACTGTTCACGGTATCTTTTGAGTCACTAAAACCCTCAGGTACGTTTTTATTTTCAGCACGTTGCACAACCTCTGGTAATTTACAGGCGGTATAAGCTGCACATATTACAGCTAAACCAAGGCTTTTATAAATGCTATTTTTAAACATTGTCTTCAATTTCTTCAGTTAACGGATGTCCTTCTTCAATAGTGGTAAGCTTACGTTTGGTTGCTATTGTACCAAATATGTAAAACAAACCCGGGATAATTAACACACCTAAAACAGTACCGAATATCATCCCTCCCGCGGCAGCTGTACCAATTGTTCTGTTACCAATTCTTCCTGGCCCGGTAGCTATGGTAAGTGGAATTAAACCTGCCACGAAAGCAAAGGAAGTCATTAAGATTGGCCTAAACCTGATGGCTGCACCTTCCATGGCGGCCTTAAGAATCGTAACACCCTGACTATGCCGGTGCATGGCAAACTCCACAATCAGCACGGCATTTTTACCCAGCAACCCAATCAGCATGACCATGGCGACCTGTGCATAGATGTTATTTTCTAATCCAAACAGTTTTATGAATAAAAATGCGCCAAAAATACCGGTAGGAAGTGATAAGATAACAGCCAGTGGAAGAATAAAGCTTTCATACTGCGCTGCCAGTACCAGATACACGAAACCCAAACAGATTAAGAAGATATAAATGGCTTCGTTTCCACGTGATACCTCATCTTTTGAAATACCTGCCCAGTCTATGGCATAGCCACGTGGCAAGGTTTTTTGTGCCACTTCTTTAATGGCCTCAATAGCTTGGCCTGAACTGTAACCCGGTGCTGCCTGACCACTGATTTCAGCGGCATTGTGCATATTATGTCGGGTAATTTCTGATGGACCGTATACTTTTTTCATTGTCATAAAGGCTGAAAAAGGTACCATTTCATCTTTATCATTTTTAACATAAAGCTTTAATACATCTTCAGGTAAGGCCCTGTATTGCGGCGAAGCCTGAACAACCACTTTATAAGGACGGTCATATTTTATAAAACTGGTTTCATAATCACTACCTACATAAGTAGATAAGGTACTCATTGCATTATCAATACTTACGCCTTTTTGCTGCGCCAGATCATTATCAATGTTCAGCATGTATTGAGGGAAACTCGCACTAAAGAAAGTAAATACCGAAGCCAGTTCTTTCCTTTTATTTAATTCCCTTACGAAATCATTACCTACTGTTTCCAGTTTTTTATAATCGCCACTTCCGGCCATATCTAACAGACGGCATTCGAAACCACCTGCTGCTCCATATCCCGGTACTGCCGGTGGTTGGAAAAATTCAACTGTAGCACCCGGAATATCTTTGGCTTTTTCTTCGAGCGCTTTAATTACATCTGTTGCGGAGTTTTTACGTTCGCTCCAATCTTTAAGATTAATCAAACATGTACCGGTATTTGATCCTGTACCTTCTGATAAAACCTCATAACCTGCCAATGATGAAACAGACTTAACGCCTTCCACATCTTCAGACATTTTTTGCAATTTTTCTGCAGCCTGATTGGTACGTTCTAATGTAGAACCTGGAGGCATTTGAAGAATGGCATAAACCATCCCCTGATCTTCATTCGGAATAAAGCCTGATGGCACACTATTACTTATGAAATAAATTCCTACACAAAATACCGCCAATACCCCAAAAGTAAATAATCGTCTGCCTACTACCTTACTTAAGATATTTTCATATCGGCCAGTGAGTTTAAAGAAGGCATTGTTAAAGCCATCCAATAATTTATCAACAACAGTTTTCTTTTTAGCTACGCCATGTTGATTTTTCAACATCATGGCACATAGGGCTGGCGTTAAAGTTAACGCTACCACACCTGATAAGATAATCGCTGTAGCCATAGTGATGGAGAACTGTCGGTAAAAAATACCTACCGGGCCAGACATAAAAGTTACAGGAATAAACACCGCTGCCATCAAAAACGTAATGGCAATAATGGCTCCACTGATTTCTTTCATGGCCATTTGTGTGGCCTTTAAAACAGATAACTTCGGATCATGCTCCAATTTGGCGTGCACGGCTTCAATTACCACAATCGCATCATCCACTACTACACCAATAGCCATTACCAAGGCAAAAAGCGTAATCAGGTTTAAGGTGATACCAAAAAACTGCATAAACACGAACGTACCAATTAAGGATACCGGAACTGCAATCGCCGGAATTAAAGTTGATCTCCAGTCACCAAGGAACAAGAATACTACTAAACCTACCAGAATGAATGCTTCTACCAGTGTGTGTACTACCTTCTCGATAGACGCATCCAAAAATTTAGATACATCATAACTGATTTCATAATCCAGACCTTTAGGAAAGGATGTTGCTTTGATTTCAGCCATTTTGGCTTTAACATCTTTAATTACCTGTGTAGCATTACTTCCGTAAGATTGTTTTAATACAATAGCTGCTGAAGATTTTCCATTTAAGGTAGAGTAAAGGTTATAGAATGAAGAACTGAAACTGATATCAGCTACATCCTTTAAACGCAACATTTCACCATTGGCATTGGCCCGTAAAATGATGTTTCCGTATTGCTCAGGTGTAGTAAAACGACCAGAATATTTCAATGTATATTCAAAAGCTTCAGAACGCTGACCAGAACTTTCACCTGTTTTACCTGGCGATGCTTCTAAACTTTGTTTTCCTAAAGCATCCATTACCTCATCAGGAGAGATCTTGTAGGTCTGCATTCTATCTGGCTTCAACCAAATCCGCATGGCATAATCCCGGTCTCCAAGGATATCTGCAAATCCTACTCCATCTACCCTTTTCAATTCAGAAAGTAAATTGATATCCGCAAAATTGTACAGGAAGTTCTGATTCATTTTCGGGTCTTTACTATACAAGTTGATATACATCAACATGTTAGGCTCTTCCCTACTAATTTTTACCCCTTCACGAATAACCAATGGAGGGAGCTTGTTGTTCACCGCAGCCACCCGGTTTTGCACATTTAAGGAGGCTTGATTAGGATCTGTTCCTAAATTAAAAACCACCTGAACACTGGCTTCACCATCATTACCGGCATTAGAGGCAATATATTTCATTCCTGGTACACCATTTAGGGCACGCTCTAATGGAATGATAACTGATTTAACTAATAACTCATTGTTTGCACCCGGATACTCGGCCGTGATGTTTACTTTAGGTGGAGATATCGTTGGGAATTGGGTTACGGGCAGACCTGTGATGGCCAAAACACCCAAAAACACAATAACTAGCGATATTACGATAGAGAGGACTGGCCTCTGTATAAATTTACCGAACATAATATTAAGATTAAAGGATGATTACTCTGCAGCAAGTCTTAACTGGTTAATTACATCTTTCGGATTGGACAGCTTGTATTTAATCTTATCGCCGTCTTTTACCTTCTGAATGCCTTCCAGCAAAATTTTATCGCCTTCTTTTAAATCAGCGCCTACAATGTATAAATCTGGTATATCGGTTACGATGGTAATTTCTCTGGAATGTACTCTATTATCATTGCCAACAACAAATACATAGGTTTTATCCTGAATCTCATAAGTGGCTTTTTGCGGAATAACCAGTGCATTTTTTAATGGTACAACCATTTGGATTTTACCAGTTTCGCCGTTTCTTAACAAATTATCTGGATTATTGAAGCGGGCCCTGAAAGCGATGTTTCCAGTCTCATTATTAAATTCACTTTCAATAACTTCTACCTTCCCTTTTGATTTAAGCACTTCGTTATTAGCAAGCAACAAACCAACTTCCTGTCCACCCTTTGCTTTAACCGTGCTTTGGTAAGTCAGGTATTCTGGTTCTGAAACGTTAAAGTATGCAAAAACCTGGCTATTATCTGATAGGCTGGTTAATAACGCACCTTCATCAACCAGGCTTCCCAATTTAAATGGAATACGATCTATAGTACCTGCGAAAGGTGCCCTGATTTCAGTAAAAGCAAGGTGCATTTTAGCCATTGAGGTTTCGGCATTGGCCGATTGTAATTTAGCTTTCGCCATGGCCAGCTCATTTTTCGAAACCACATTTTTATCAGAAAGCAACTTTGTATTTTCCAGCTCAATTTCTGCGGCTTTGGTTTCGGCTTGTGCTTTTAGCAATTCAGCCTGCGCCATTCTAGGCATAATTTTAAATAATACCTGCCCTGCATTTACATGCTGACCTTCATCAACATAAATGTTTTGCAAATATCCCTTTTCTTGTCCGTGGATTTCGATGTTTCTGACCGATTTAATTTGAGAAACATACTCTTTGGTGTATGAAGTATCGATCTTTAACGGTGTAGTAACCGCATAAGTAACCTCCTCTTCTTTCTCCTCTTTTTTTGATGTACATCCTGTTACATAAAGCAAAACGCTTAAAGCGAGGAACATGACATTTCTTTTCATTTTGTTTTTTGTGAATAGTTATCTGATTTTTTTTCTATCTGATTAATCTGGGATTGATTCATTCAGGATGATCACTGCTTCATGTTGCAGTGCTGTTCTGTAATTTAGTTTACCCCATTTAATTAATACTGGTACGAAATAACTACAGATTTATGAAGTTATAATGAAGTTGAACTTCAGGTTGTAATAGATCTGTGTAAATGGAAGTGTAATTAAACTAGAACAGGTTATAGCGGGGTGCTAAAACAGTATTTTTTGGACAAGTCACACTAAGCTTATCCCGCTTAATGTTTCAAATAAACAATGAAGGTTTAAAGGTAATAGCAGGGTGCTACAACCAATAATATAATGATTAAGAAAAAGGCAAATGGACTACCGATCTTAATGTTGAAAATATGAGTGAAGATTTAAAAATATGAGTGAAGATTTAAAGGTCATAGCAAGCCACCAAAACCTGTGATGGCCATACTAAGATCAGTTTTAGCTTGCAGATGATAACGTTTTACGCATCATAATATCAGTTTGCTCATCATCACCCATTTTAAAAATGTGCCGATCAAAAGCAACAAAACCATTTTTTTCATAAAACCTAATGGCTCTGGGATTTTCTTCCCAAACCCCTAGCCATAGGGTATTTTTCTTTAATTGCTTTGCAGTAACCAATGCTTGTTCATAAAGCATTTGGCCAACCTTTTTACCATGATGAGTTGATTTAACATAAATCCGTTCAATTTCTAATGCCGCATGCCCTTGATCTTCAGTTTGTGCAGCACCAATATTCAATTTTAAATAACCTACAGGAAGACTTTCATCCCATGCAATGAAAAACATCGATTCACTATTATTTAGTTCGCTTTTAACTTTTTGCTCACTAAAGTTTTCATCAAGATATTTTTGCATATCCTCTTTGGTATTGCTCTCAGAGAAAGTTTCGTAAAAGGTTTCTTTACCAATTTGTTGAATTGTACTGATATTTTCAGCCGTAGCTGCAGTGATTATAATATGCTCCATTTTATTAAATTCAGTTTCCAAAATTATATAATCCTTATCCATTTAATTTTAACATTTGTTAAATATTTAAATAAAGTGGCTGATCCGATTTAATAAAGGCATTTCTATATCAGAATAGCACTCACCCCTACCATAATCAAAAACAAGCCTGATTAAATTTTGTTAGCTTTTTGTATCAGTCAAATCTATATGAAAAATGAACGACCATATGTAATTTGCCTTATGATGACTTCTGTAGACGGCAAGATTTTAGGAGAAAAATGGGGCAATGGTAAAAAAATGCAAAAGCTTAGAGAAAAGTTTGAGCAAGTGCATGAAGAAATTGGAATTAAGGCCTGGATAGTGGGTAGAACTACCATGGAAAAGGATTTTACGAATTTCGAAAAACCGATTATAAAGCGTGGGCATTCAGCCATAGATCGAAATGACTTTATTGGCGAAACCGATGCTTCGGGTAGGTTTGCTATCGCCTTAGATGGGCATGCCAAATTAGGCTGGAAGGAACCAATGCTACATGGAGACCAAGTGATTACCATTTTAACCGAAAAAGTAAAGGATGGTTACCTGGCCCACCTTCAGGAAATTGGGGTGTCTTATATTTTTGCCGGAAAAGATGAAATAGATTTAACATTAGCCTTAAAAAAACTGCGTAAATTGTTCGGAATTGAAAAACTGATGCTGGAAGGGGGCGCACGTATTAACGGAAGCTTTCTACAGGCTGGATTAATTGATGAATTTCATCAGTTATTATTGCCCATTGCAGATGGTGGAATGGAAACATCATCAGTTTTTGAAATTGATCCAAAAATAAAAGGAAAAGACGCAACCCTGATGAAGCTAAAAAATGTTAAACAAATTGAGGATGATGTGCTTTGGATGACCTATACATTTTAAAGATCAATTTAAAAATTGCCTGCGGGCATCTGCATTTTAATGCGGATAAAATTATAATTATTTAAACTCCTATGCCTTTACATGCTTAAAAACACCCTTCCCCTCCTGCTTATACTGCATTTCTTCATCCTCTCCAATTATACCTTTGCCCGCAATGATAAAATATTATCAGCAAATAAATCTGTTAGCGTAACAGGCGGACATGTTCAGGGTTCGTTATCAGATCATGGCGTATTATCTTTCAGGGGAATCCCTTATGCAGCACCACCGGTTGGAGAATTACGATGGAAAGCACCGCAACCTCCATTACCATGGAAAGGAACCAGAAATGCAGCACATTTCGGACCCCGCCCTGTACAAGAATCAAACCTTTTATATGAATTCCGTTCAAAAGAAATGAGTGAAGATTGTCTTTACCTAAACGTATGGACTTCCGCACGCTCCAATCAGGAAAAACGGCCAGTATACGTGTTTATTCATGGCGGCTCATTTATACATGGAGATGGTTCGCAGCCAGCATATGATGGTGAAAGTATGGCAGAACAGGGCATTGTTTATGTTTCCATAAATTATAGGCTGGGTGTATTTGGGTTTATGTCACATCCGGAATTAAGTCAGGAATCTGGCTATGGCGGTTCAGGGAATTATGGTCTGCTTGATCAGGTTGCCGCACTAGAATGGGTAAAGAAAAATATTAGTCAGTTTGGAGGAGACCCCAATCGCATTACGATAGGTGGAGAATCAGTAGGCGCACAATCAGTAAGTGCACATCTGGTTTCATCGCTTTCTCGTGGTTTATTTTCTGCTGCCATTGCCGAAAGTGGTTCTTTGATTGATGTACGTACGATGGTGCTGCCACTAAAAAAATCAGAAGAACTTGGTACAGAATTATCCGGTTTATCTAAATCAAAAACAATAGCCCAAATGCGGTTAATGCCTGCAGAAAAACTTTTAGAGTTGGTGGAAAAAGGAAATCCCCGCCGTTTCAGGCCAGTAGTAGATGGCTACTTTCTGAAAGAGAATCCTGAAAAAACTTTCATAGCTAGAAAACAGGCCAATGTTCCTTTACTGGTTGGATGGAATGCACAGGAAGTGCCTGCAATCGCCTTATTTCGACTTCGCCGCATCAATACTAAAAATTATAAAAAAGCTGTGGAAAAGATTTATGGTGAAAGGGCCGATGAAGTATTTGCACGCTATCCGGCTGAAACCAATGGTGAGGTAAAAAAGGCAGCAAGTGAACTCATGAGTGATAGGCTCATTAATTACAGTAGCTGGAAACTGGCTGAACTTCATGCACAAAATAAATCGGCAGCTGTTTACAGGTATCTTTTTGCGCACCCTCACCCCGGACTCAATCTGCGCACCATTCGGGAAGGTAATTTCTTTCAGGTTTTAATTAAGAAAATGCTCAATAAAGTAATTACCGGCACCTCATTTCATGCATCCGAAATTGAATATGCGTTGGGTAACCTAAAGGTACAGGATAATTATGCATGGAAAGCGGAAGATTACCAGGTATCGAAACAGATGCAAAGCTATTTTGTGAATTTTATCAGGAGTGGAAACCCAAATGGTATGGGTATAGATCGCATTCCACTCACCAACTGGCCAACTTATCACAACGGAACGGGTGAATTTTTAAAGATTGATATCAACAGCAAAGCTGAAACCGATGCCACAAAAGACCGATATTTGTTTTTTGAAAATCTTAAAGAAACCGAGTAATGGAAGCGTATTTCAGTTATTAGAGTTGAAGGATCGGATTTTCAAGATCGTGGTAAAGCAGTACCTTCCATTTTTGCTGTTTGCCTTTTTCTAACCATTCCTGGCGTGCTTCGAGTGCTTTTTTACCATCAAAATCATTTTTAAAAGCCAATGGATATTTAAGGTAGTTTTGCTGTGGTAAATTATCAGCACCATAAAAAATGGTTTCTCCTTTTTCCTTCACCCAGAATACCTGATGAAAAGGCGTATGTCCGCCAGAAACATGGTAAGTAATTTCATCCGCGATGTTTCCCTGATCATCATCTAATAGTACAACGTTTGGCATTTCGGCCAGTTGTTGCAACATCTCCATCCGGTAAGATGGATTTCCTGTTTGCGTTAAGGCAAAATCAAATTCCCGCCGCTGAAGATAAATCGTAGCATTTGGAAAACTACCCATCAATTTACCATTTGAAAGGTAACCAATCCCATCGATATGATCTTTGTGAAGGTGTGAAATCAGCACTTTTGTAATTTGTTCCGGCTTAATATTTTCATTTTCTAAACACTGTACAACCGGAGGCACTTCTTCCTGATTAGAATTAAGACCAGTATCCATTAACACGTAATCATTTTCAGTAATCACTAAAAAAGGCTGGATAGCTACTTTTGTACCTGTTGCAGTGGAGTCAGCATCTATTAAAGTAAATTTCTTATTCGTATTTACCGTGTAGTTTCCTTGTTTTAGAGGGATTACTTTCATGTTGTTCTTGGTGGTTAAATCTGATTATTATATCTTATAAACGCTAACAGATGAAACTATTCAATGTTCGAATAAATTAGATTTTATAGTTTTAAGACCAAACGAATTTTAAAAATCATCTGGTTTTTAAATTGTGCTGAGAAACTATTTAGTGCTTTAGCTCCCTTCACATCGATCTCTCTCCCAGCCTTTATCATCATTAATTTTAACCTGCATATTGGTTTTACCCTACCCTGTTTTTGCCGGACAATAGTTGTAATTGAAAAACTGTAATGAACCTTTAGATCGTGAAAATCCATCCTTCCAGGCACTAAAAATTAATTCTATATGATGGCTGACAGGTAATTTATGGCTTTCTTCTTTTTCTACAAGCTGTTTTCCGGTCATGGGGCATTTAATTGAGTATAGGCATGGTTTTGTTTTCCTTTTCATACTCCTTCCTGATCCCTGCCAGGAGTTCTTTTTCATTTACCACCGTATCGCCCCTGCTAATGGCCGCCAATGCACAGTAGCGCAATACATTGATAATTGAACCACCCGCCAATTCATATTCTTCTGAGATTTGATGCAAATCTATCTCATCACTTAAAGTACAAATCCCTGTAAACGCATTTTGCCATAACTGATACCGTTCGGTTGGCGATGGCATTTTAAAGATAATGATCGACTGAAACCTAAGGGTAAAGGCATCATCCATATTGGCCCGGAGGTTGGAAGCCAAAATCACCACACCGGGGAAATCTTCTATCTTTTGCAACAGATAAGCTGTTTGTTGATTTGCATGCAGATCGTTTGAGCTATTGGCAGCGGTTCGCTTTCCAAATAAGGCATCAGCTTCATCAAAAAATAAGATCCAGTTTTTGTGGGCGGCGGCATCGAATATTTTGGCGAGGTTTTTTTCGGTTTCGCCAATATATTTTGAAACCGCCATTGATAAATCTATCCTGTACACCTCCCGTTGTGCTGCTTTACCAATCAGCGTTGCCGTAAGTGTTTTACCTGTGCCCGGCGGACCGCAGAAAAGTGCCCTGTAGCCGGGCTTAATTTTTTTAGACAAATCCCACTGCTGCATCAGGGTTTCACCGTGTTTTAACCATTGGTTGATTTCCTGCACCTGCTCCATAACCACATCATCCAGTACCACATCTTCCCAATTCATATTGGTGGTCATTTGTTGTGCCGGAAAAGCGCTGCTGCTTTCCGGGGAGATCTTCTTTCCGGTTAAAAAAAACATCAGCCAGCTTTCATCAAGGCTCAGAATTCCATTTAACTTCGGCACATGGCTTTCTGTTTCTGAAAGTGAAATTACCTGCGCTTTCATTAGCACAGCATCATGATAGAAGATATTAAATACCTGTTCCATCAGTGCCAGGTTGCTCCCGGCAATTAAAAAACTCAGGGTTTGCCCCGTAGGCAAAAAGCCACTGTGATTTTTAGCTGTTGCGCCGCCAAATTCTGTAAAACCCCGGTCGTAAATCTGGTTTTTGCTGAAAAAAATATCGAGCACCTCGGGTTTAAGGTGTGCCACTATGGCCAGTATCAAAGCCAGTCGCTCTTCTATACTCAGGTTCCACTCCATCAGGGTATTGCTGTAGGTACAGTCTGCTTCAGCCAGATCAGTTAGTGGGATATCACGCCAATTATTTTCATGCCCTTCCTGCATGAGATGGGTTTTAATGGCCTGATCAATCACCTGTTGAAGCCAGTTAATTTCTTTTTCCAGTACCGCAAAAGATACATTAGTTTCCATATGGTGTAAATAATTTTTCAATATCATCCAGGTTGGCCTCTCTCCAGGCAAAATATTGCAAGGCCGTGTTCGGGTTTAATTCGCTGGCACGTAACATATCCAGCAAACTGCTTTGTGCCTGGTGTTGAATTTCAGCAACATAATCTTCATCATAATGAAATTCATATTGATAAAAGTCCCTGGCCCACTCTTGTTGAAGTTGCCTGCTGCCTGTTAATTCGCTCATAAAAATAGAAAGCTTTTCATCCTGTACAATTAATTTCTTTGCTTTAAAGAACATAGGTTTTCTTTTCGATTCATGATGATAGTATTCTAAATCTTTAGTCATTAAGGTGCTGGCACCTGGCTGACCAAAAACATCCATCAGTACAGCGCCTTCCTCATCGGTTATGATCTCAAGTTCTGCATTACTCCCCCCAGAGATGGCGAGCGTCCAGTCCATACATGAGGCACTCTCCGTAACTACATAAACCTCACGAAAGGAATAATAGGTTTGTGTAAGTTTAATGATCAGCTGTAACTGAATATCGTTCCAATTGATGATCTTAACTGATTCCGGTTCAGTACCCTTAAATAAAAAATCGCCGAAATCGGCAAAACTAATTACTTGTTTATAGTATTCCGATTCTCCACCTAAGGTATCATTTTTTTTTCTCTACCGGTATAAGGCCTGGTTACACCACTTTGAAAGGTCCAGGCTAAGGAATTTAACCTGGCACCGTAATCAAACCTGCATACGCCAAGGTCTACGATTTGCGTTCTGAAAATATTCCCGAGTACAATCATTTCTCCATTTTGTATCTGAAAAAAATCACCGGGGTAAATATTTTGGTTCAATGGCTTAGCCGGTAAAAAACCACCCGTTTTCAAGTAAAAATTTCTATAAAAATTTTTGTAGTTGGCATTCATGATTTTGAGTTAACAGGCCCGTTATTTATAATAAAATAACAGGCCTTTTTAAAAAATTAAGAAGCTAAAGTAGCGGCAGTGGCAGCAGCTAAACCTGATTGCAAAGACTTCAATTTCACCTGTACCTTACTTAAATCGGCTATGGCATCATTCAGTTGCCTGCTTACCATTTTATATGCCTTTTCTGTTTCTTCATATTTATTCTTGGCCACTGTGTAAGCATTATTAAGGTACCAGGCTAAAGATGTTTTACCAGATGCCGATGTCCTGGTGGTTCCGGTAAGCAAATCATAAAAGGCTTTAGATTGTTCCATCTCTAAGGCCATGGCCATTTCTGTTTCCAGATTGGAAGCCTGTGCAGCAAAGGTAGACTGTAAGGCAATCAAAGTTAAAGCTACCGCATCATTTGCGTTTTTTCCGGCAGTCCCTACCATGGTAATCAGATCATCGGAAATAAGTGGGTTTATTGCTTTTTTTCTAATGATTATGTTGGAAAGCTTGTTTATGATTTCAGAAGCGTAAATTAACTGATCAACTAGTTTTTTAATGTGGGGAGCCAGTTTTTTGGTTTTAATACCTGCCTCGTTCATTTCATTTACCGCAACTTTTGAAGTATTTTTCAGATCAAGTGTTGTTTGCATCATCTGATCCATTAATAATTTATTGTTATAAGTTTGCGACCTCATATTTTCATCAGCTGTCAGGAAATTCTGAATGTTACCTGATTTTTCTGTGAGCGAATCAATAATGGCCTGGTACTGGGCCACATTTTGCTGCGCATCAAGCACTTCGATGGTTAAAGCATCTAATTCGGCTTTTTTTTGTTCGTTTACACCTGTAACTATATGAGTTGAAGGGATGTGACTGTGTATGGGTTGTTTGATGGTTACCATGGCTTTTATTTTTTAGAAAGGTTAGCTTTAAAGGTAAACTGGCAGTTGCGGTAAATGCTGGAAAGTGCATTGGTATACTGGTCAGGATTATCCACTTCATCACCGGAAATTGTGAGTACTATAGCATAATAAGGGTGGCCTTCAATTAAAAAATCACCAAAGTTATCCGTTGTCCCTGGACCAATAAAGGCGATCCAGTTTTGCACGGAATCAAGATTTGTACTTTTACCTGCTTCAGCTGCTTTCGGTGCAGTAGCCCCTTGAGCCTCTTCCTTAAGCAGCGGCATAGCAGTGGTATAATTACTCGCAGAAATCTGTTCTGCCAGCGTCAGATTGAAAAAAAACTGAAGGTTGGCTTCATTTGCTTCGCTAGCCAAAATAGCCAGCATTTTCTTCTCATCAGTTTGTGCTTTTTTCAACAGATTGGTAAAATAAGCTTTTTCTTTTTCCAGAGTGGCCAGCTGATGAGTAGCTTGTGATTGCGATGAAGTCAGTTTTTTAGTGTCTTTATCTTCGTTTTCTGCTTTTAGCTGGACATTAAGGCTGGCAATCGTTTTTTTAACTTCTCTTTCTTTCTCATCAATTTCCTTTAAATCTACCTCATACTTGGTAATTCCCGCTTTAAATGCATCAGCTATTTTTTCCTTATCCGAGATGTATCTGCCAGATAATTTCAATAATTTTTTAAGCGATTGGGTGGTGAGCAGGCGTTGATCGAGGTTTGGATTTGCAGGCAGAAAAATGCAACGGTGAACCGGATTATAAGATTGTTCTGGCGCGGTGCTAAACGTTAATTTATGAGTATAAGCAGAAACATCCAAAAACTGATCAGCTGTCCTTAATATTTTCTGCTGTCCTAGTTTAAAATCTTCTTCCAGCTTTATTTCTGCTTCTGTTTTGTTTTCCTGATTGATCTCTCCAATTTCTATGATATCGCCATCTACCGGGGTTAAAGCATTGGTGATTAAAAATTCTTTTGATGGTGCTGAAAGAAAATCATCGAAATTGTTGATTTCCCTTTTATATTGATCACTGAATACGGACAGTAAAAAAACCACGTAGTTTTTACCTAAAGCCAAAGGTTCACCGTCAGAATCTATTATTGGGTTAGGTTCCTGATCTGCTATTTCAGAAATGCTGATAAAATTTAACAGATCAAGCGTTTTACTGAGCGGACTTTTATCTGAATGGTTAACCTTGATGTATTGTTCTGGTTTGGCATTTATCCTGATCCCCTCTGCATTGGCCATAGAGAAGGTAGCCTTCTTGGTTTCCTTTACAAAAACAAGGTGGTAATCTTGTACAATTTCTTCAGCAAAAAATGGATTTTCCAATCTGTTAAAACTGATGTAATAGAGTGATTTATGGATGTGTGTAATCCCAAGATTAAGGTTGAGTTCCTCATTGGTAGAATCATAAGCCTTTTGTGTGGCATGGTAATCCACACTGATATCTTCCAGAATACCTTCAGCAAGCTTCTCTTTAGCACTCAGTGCAGAAAGCGTAGCATTATCAAGGGTTACCGTTTTTGAAACATTATCATAATCTCCGGCAGTGATGCTAAGCAGATTATTGATGGCTAAATTGGCACGCTTTGCCTTATCCAAAACGTTTGGCGCTGAAACCTATGAGGTGTATACGGAAGCTTCCATAGCCAGTTTTGAAGCAAGTTCTGCTGTATAAGCCGTATGATCAATCAATGTGCGTACGCGTTCAGTATCTCTAAAAATATCACTGTTCTGGTCCGCGGCATTTAAAATACTAAAAATACTCCCAATATCACCGGCAAGTCTAACAATGGCATTGGCTGCCACCTGAACATTTGCTGCACAAACAGCCGTATTGTTAATAGACTGCTTAAAATAGGTATTGGTTTGTGTAGCCGATGCCAATAATTTATTACTTAAATTGACATTATTTACGGCTTCTGCTTTTATTTTAGCTTTGATTGCCAGTTCTGCCTGAGATGCCTCCAGTTTTTTTTCGGCTAAAATGGTAGCGCCCTCCGCGTAGTAAAGGATGAACATGGCCGCGTTTAATTTAGCGTGAATGGCTTTTTCATTTAAGCCCTGGCTTTGTAGTGAAGTCAGCACTAAGGCGTTTAAATTCTCTTTATATGAATTCATTATTTAAGGTTTAGGATTGGATTAATGTGGTTCGTCCAAACTCAGCTGCTTTCTATTCTCGTATTTTTTAATTCCCTAATCACTTTAATTTAATATGGCCATTGTACATATAGTGGTTTAGTCATCCAAGGGTATTTAATCACCGAAAAACTAAATGGAGATTGATTAATGAGGATATCGTATATTCTTTTCTCAATAAACAGTTCCCACCGATCAACCTGTTCGCTTAACAAGCCATCCCGGATGAGCCAGTTGCCCCTGAAACCATCAATAGAACTTAACCCAATGGCTGGCCAATACCCAATTGCAGCCTGCAGCAGTTGCGTCATCATATCTTTATCGGTAGCGCTGATGATTATTTGATTTTTAACGGATTCATGAAGCGGAATGCCACACAACAGTTTATTCAGCGCCAGATCAGGTTCATCGGTTTCCAACTGGCCGGTTGCTAAAAACTGGAGATAATGAACAGCCGCAGCCTGCTTTTTAGGCCCGAATACTTTATTATCGTCTGTAAGGTTTAAGCGTTCAAAAAGTAAAGGAATGTAGTGGTTAATTAACACCAGACCTGCATTTTTGACTGGAATACTTCCTTTAAATATTTCTTCCGACTGATTAATCATAAATTCTGGATTTTCATTAAATTATTACTGTTTGGGCTGAAGTTTAGCCGGTTTTTAATTTACTGAAAGGCGGCATTTTCTCCTTTGAAAGAAAGTTCAAAATAAAAGCCTGCCGCATATTTTTTATTTGCCATTGGTAATCGTCAACTGTTCATGTGCAATTTCAATGGTATCAATCGCAACCTCATTGCCGTCCGATTTTAAATCGGTACTGGTAATTTTGGTGGGCCATGCATTGCTGAGTAACCATTGCATGGTAACGTTACCAACTTCATCCAATAACTTAATTAATATCGTTCTTCTTTTAATGGTATTCATCTTAATTTCTGCATGCCAGTTCCAAAAGGCATTATCGTTAAGAAAAATACCTCTCTTCATCGTTACGTTGCCATATTTGGGAATACCAGGCATTTTTTCTGAGAAAAGTTTGCTGTTACTTGCACGGTATGCTATCACCTGTGTTCCTACATCCATTCCAGAAACTTCCTGAAAAGGCACACCTGTTAATTCCGACCCGAAGTCTACTTCAAACCTAAACATGGGCATGGGCCATGTTGAGCCTTTTTTATTGCCATCATCTGCCATAATTGTATGTATTTTATTAATTGAAAATAATTTAACCCGCTAATGGCTATGCAGAAACCGGCATTTTCTGCTGGAAGGTTAATACGATAAATTCAGCCGGACGAATCAGGGCTACTCTTACCACCACGGTCATGATGCCATTCAGCACATCATCTGCGGTCATAGTAGTGCCCATGCCACAGGCTACAGAAAATGCATCAGCAGGTGTTGCGCCCATTAATCCGCCCTCCTTCCATACGGAAGTGAGGAAACTGCCAATCATTGATTTCACGGCTTCCCAGGTATTTTGATCATTGGGTTGAAATACGTATGAATGACAGGCGAGTTTACAGGATTGCTCCAGGAATGTCATCGTCCGCCGCACCTGAATATATTTCCAGTCCTGGCTATTGCCTTCCAGTGTACGCGCACCCCAAACCAAAATGCCAATGCCTTTAAAAAAGCGAATGGCATTAATGGATTTACCGGAAACAGGATCCATATTTAAATTGACTTGCTGACTTTCGGATAAATTGATGGGCAGTGAAGATGCACCTACGATACCCGTATTGGCAGGTGCCTGCCATGGGCCAACCTGGTTATCAGTAGTGGTAATTACACCTGCCATTGCACCACTTGGCGGTAGTATATTTGCAATAGCCAAAACCTGATTGATAATGGTGCTGTAAGTTTTACTTGCATTTTGCAGGGCGCTATGATATTGTGTAACCGTTAAAGGTGTACCGGAAGGGCTGGCAATATTGGCTAAAATCTGTGCTGCCGCAGCATTGGGATGATCTGCAGGATTTAAAAGCGGTGCCAGTTGTTTTATATCTCCACCAAACAAGTTAGTATAATCTATATCCGAAGTTTGCATGGTGGTTGTACCAATAAAAGGATAATACGCTGCTCCATAATCCAACCCCACCACTCCGGTATTGTTTCTAAAAGTCTGAATATCCTGTGTATAAAGAATTGGGTCAGGATTTCTACCGCCAATCACGTCAAACAAAGCCATAGCTGTTTGCATTTTTGTACATTGAAGCAGCATGGCTTCCATTAAAATACCATTAGCAGCTACAGATAATAAAGTTGCCTCCGGGCAAATGTACATAGTGGGTTCCTGCTCATTCAGTAACAATTGCAGCCCAGCGGTTAAATCAGCTAGTTTCACATTAGGATTGACCAAAGGCGCACCTGCAGCTAGAGCACTTTTAGATGGTGCCCCGTAAGTACCTACAGAAACGATATAAGCATCGCCACCACCATTCTCATAAAACATTTTAATGCTGTTATAGAGGTAATAGATGGTATTGGGATCCGGAAGAATAGAATAGTAGTTGCCATCAATGATCATATAATCCGGATCAACAGGCTTCGATTTCTGCTGCACAAGATAATATTCCGGACTATACTGTTTCGCTGGACTTGCCGGTGCTGGTGGATCAGGATAACAGTAGAAAGCCTGAAAATCAGAAAATGAGCAGATCTTTTGTACTACATTGGCATAAGATTTCCCTTCATACATTGCCTGTGGCGTATAACCAATAAATGCAGGTACTGCTGTGGCCACTGGCACTACTGAATTTGGAAAAGCATTAAGTTCGTTGATGTAAACACCGGGAGATTGAATATTAGATAAATTCATGAGCGTTAATTTTAAATTGTTGTTTTAAGTTTTACATAAAGATATAAAATTTGAGAAAAGCGTGATGACTACGGTATTTATTAGTCCAATTTCTTAGGCAAACCGAATGGCTACATGCTCAGTGATATATGAACGTTCATCAAGAAATAGAATCAATAAGCCAAAGAAATCAAAAAACACTTACCGTGGGCAGTTACCCATTTATTACATCTTCTTCCGCCTCCAAACTGCTAACTGCTCTACTTCTCCATAAAACTATGTAGTTTTGCTTTCGCCTCTTCAATCATCGTTTGCGCAAGCTCCTGTTCATACTGCAACATTTTAATGCGAAAAGTAATTTCTGCCTGTTGGTAAGGGCCGCAGTTATCTATTTTCTCTAAACAGCGTATCTCAAGCAGGTTTAAATAAACGATTAACGGTGTATTCTCTGGTGTTTCTTCTTTTAAGCGCGAAATAATGGCCCACAACAATTCTGTTTTCGCATAATTATTAATTAATGCAGTTAGTTTTCGCTGTAGTTTTAAACAATCAAATGCAGCTTTATCTATCCGCTGTTCCATTTTTTTTATCGTGGAAGCGATATTTTGTTGTGCCTTGATATTAATTTTTTCGAATGGCCTTATTTCGAGCTCACCTTGCATTAACAGCTCTATTTTAGAAAGCAAAGCCAGCTGGCGACTGCTCAAATTACGCAAACCAATTTCGTACATACTGGCAGAACTTCGGGGCATGCCCAATAAACCGCCCATATCAATTTGCGAAAGCCCTAATCTTTCTCTTATGTGTTTCATTCTTTTAATCGATTGTTATTTCAGGCAACGTTGTGATCATTTTTATTGTGGCACTTTTTTATGCCCGTTAAAATTTGCACACAAAGTTGTGGCAGTTTTTTATGTGTCATTTTTTTATGCCACAATAAAGTAGGCCATAAAATATCCGTACTGACTATAAATGAAGTTTTCTTTTATTTCTATTTTTTTTCATCAGGATAATTAACAGCAAATAACTATAAATATATAACCTTTAGATATATTATAGTAATTAAAATACTACATATAAAATTTAAGAAGGGATTACGAGAAGATAACTTTTATCTATACAATCATTCTAATTAAAATCATATTATACCTTTAAATTTTAGGTGGAATGAATGATTTACTAAGTACATTAACTTGGGAGGGTGACGCACAACTTTAATTTTTTAATAATTTAAATTTTCTTTGTGATTTGAGATATTGTTTCTAAATTGCCTATGCGAAATAATAATAAACAGAATTTTCAACTTAGACAGAGAAGCAATTAAGTAAGCAAATCAATTTTTAACAATATTCCTGGGTGAGCGGTTTGGCACCGTATCTAAATTTTCTCTGAAAAGAGTTTATTGTTGTTTCGCAGCACCCAGGATCTTTTTAACAATGTTATGCGAAACAACAATTGTAAAAACCAAAACACACAGCTCCCTGCTCAGGTTGCAGCTGAAACAGCCAACATGAATGTATTACCTGCAATTTGTGCAGTGAAGGCTACCTTACATCATATTGATGGCCATGTTTCTGAAATCATGATGACTTTGCCACGATACACAGCATGGGCTGAATTTTTAGAGGATGGGCAAAATTCCATTAGAGAATATGTGTATCAGCTCACCAGGCATTGGATTAAAATAAGCCATTTCTTTATAGAAACTGGAACCATCACCACCAATGGAACAATAGCTTCTTGTTTTTTGCCACGCAGGTTCGATATCCCCTTGGGCAAATTTTATAAACCGATGGCGCAGGGTGCCTGGGTATCGGCCAATCAACACCCGCATCATCCAAAATATTACCAAAAAGGATCGAGCAAAAGTTTATCAGTATTAATGGCCATTGCAAAAAACAGAAGCGACGTTGTTCATCATCAAATAGAACCAAACACCATTCTTTGCGGCATTCCTTTCGAAAGTAAATCTGCCTACTTTGAAAAAGGTGATATTCCTATAGGGCATTTCCAAAAGAATGGCATCGAATATATAGTGATTTACAATTATGTTGCTGATGGGAATGGAAGTTTTGAGTGAGGTAAAATGAAATTGACAAATTAAATTTAAGCCCTTGCGGATGGTGAGGGCTTTTTATAGACTAAAAGGGGCTGCCAGTGTGATAGGTAAAATTTTGAAAGCTTATAAGTCTTCGGAATGTTGGTTGCTTATTTTTCAGTTTAAAATCCACCTTAATCTACGGCCAGAGAGTGGCCAAGAAAACATAGGACCCGTTACTTTAACAGGGGCAGACTCTAGAGATTATTTCAGAATTAAAGGAACAAATAAAAAATATGCTAGTTTTTCCATGACGAAACTCAATGATAGATAATACTTTAGGCCTTTTAATACTCCTCAATATCGGGTAAATCTCATTTTAGAATAAGATATCGGATAATTTGGGTAAGAAAAAGGGTTGGCTATCAAACCAATCCTTCTGAGCTTTTTTGAATTATGCCTTATAAGCGATTGGGTGTAAAATTTTCGATAAATTTGAAAGGACCGTTATGCTCCTTTCTATATTCATTAAGAATTTGATTCAAACCTTCAATATTTGAAACCTCATCAAATGTCTTAGTTTGTTGATGGCCATCAAAAGTATATGTAATCTTAGGAACAATATGAAAACGTTCTGGAGTATCGTACTTAAAAATTAATATTTCTACATTGTCCTTAACTAAACACTTGTATTCTGAGTCATAACACTGGCTCTCGACAAATCCATTAAATAGTAGTAATTCTTCCATAAAATAAAGTTAAACATTGTTTTATATACTGAATAACCCTATTTTTCTACAATAGAATCTATTATCGGCTATTTGCCCGATATTATGTACATTACAATTTCGGCTTTTTCTTAATACTGATAATATTTAATAACCTTTTGATTAAAAGCTTCTATTCTATCAATAACATCCTTAGTCTCCTTTTATGCTTTGCATTTAATTCATCAAACTGTTTGAATTCTGCGATGATGCCACTTCGTGAATCGCGTATCGATATATCCTCCAAAAAATTGATCATCTTCAAACTATTGAAATCAACTTTATGAAATTCATCATAAAACTCATCTGCCGTCCACCATCTAAGAGAAGTCTTATTAAATATCCAGCAATAATTTAATCGGGCCTCTCTGCATATATGGTGAATGTCAATAAACCTTGAAGGTTTTGGCGGAATAAATTCATAAGGATTATTCATAATATAAAACCGCTAATATTTAGTATAATGAAATAAAGTTACCAATTGTTAATTCAATTAAACCCGGCAGTTGGGCACGGAGAATACCATAGAGAGTATCAATAAGTCGTTATCTATAAAGTTTCTAGACTTCATTCTGCTATTTTAATAGCACTTCCATTTAGAAACTGAATTTGGCTGTTAGAAAACGTTATTTAGTTTCGAATATAGTTATATTCACCTCAAACCTCAATTACCAAGTTTAATGATGAGAATTATTTTCCATAGTTTATTGAGTCGGATCAGTAAAAAGATTGGTAAATGTAGATAATTCCATATACTACAAATTTAGCTTAGTAGGCTGCTGGGGATTTGGGTTTATTAAAGGGAGTTGGTATATTGGTCGCTTAAATTAATAAAGCTCTCAATATGAATGATCAAGATTTCGAATCCAATTTAACAAAGTTTATAAGACATATAGACTCTATCCATGATACACTTCCTCTAACATTATCCCTATATAATTCTTTTGCAAAACAGGCCCAGCAAGCTTTAAATAAGTTTATTGATACAAAAGCAGAAAAAATAGTTGATAAAGACGGCAAGCCTGGAGTAGCCCTTGGCCCTGAGGACTTAAAAATGTTTGATGCTCTTGAAAGTAATGCAGCGATATCATCATTGGCTGGAAAGGTAATCCCATCTAGTTTATTTGTATCATTGATATCACAGTACGACGCTTTTTTAAATAGATTACTTCGACACTTATTTAAATTACAACCAGAAATGTTAAATAATTCAGATAGAAATTTGACTTTTTCGCAGTTGGTTGAGATGAAGGATATAGAAGATGCGAGAGAGTATATAATAGGGAAAGAGGTAGAAACGGTGTTAAGAAAGAGTCACTCTGAACAATTCGATTATCTAGAATCAAAACTAAAAATTGAATTAAGAAAAAATCTACCAATTTGGAGCACGTTTATAGAAATAACAGAGCGAAGGAACCTCTTAGTGCATTGCGATGGAGTAGTATCAAGTCAATATATTAAGGTTTGTACTTCTAATGGAATTGCAACATCAGCCAAAGTTGGAGAAGAACTTTTAGTCAGTGTCGAATACTTTAAAATAGCCTACTTAGCTCTATATGAAATCTGCTGTAAGCTAACTCATACATTATGGAGAAAGTTTTTACCTGAACAACTAGAAGAAGCTGATGATTCTCTTAACTCAATCTGCTTCAAGCTATTATTGAATAGATCATTTAAACTAGCAGACATTTTATTAGAATTTGCTTGCAAACAAAAGAAACATTCAAACGATCAATCCAAAAGCATATTTATTATCAACGCTGCTTTATCTTGCTACCTTCAAGAACAGAATGAAGAAGCTATGGGACGGCTTAGACAAAAAGATTGGAGTTCCTCCAGTTTCACCTTTAAATTGGCGGTTAGTATCATTGAAGGAAAATATCAAGATGCATATCAATGGATGAGAAGGATCGGTCCAGACGGTGAAGTTAAAAAACTAGCTTACCAAGAGTGGCCTCTCTTTACAAAAATCAGAGAAGAAGAAGAATTCAAATTAATCTACCAAGATTTATTTAAGGAAGATTTCAAGGTAATTGAAATACCTCAAAGACCTATTTTTCAATTAATGTCAAAGTTAAAGGAAGATAAAAAGAATAACGATTCTACATATAAAGAAGGTGATACTGAAATAAAAACTTCCAGTCCAAGCAAACCAAAGTTTAAAAGGATATCTAAGCACAGTACCTCAACTGGTACTACCGAATCGAACTCAAAACCCCAAGACTAGTTTTCTTCTTAGCTAAGAAAATATTATAATCAGTAGTAAAATTGTGAATGATCTAATAGCGTTTGCAATCACTTGCATAACCATAATCCTAGTAAGGAATTTTAGTTACCTGATGGGTTTGGAATTGCAACAATAAAATAGACATTCAATATGAAGATGAAGTCTAGATTTTAAGTTTTTTTTGCTGTCGTAAAAATGGCTGAGAATGAAACTCCAACATTTAGTAGGAAATTGTGATAGGATTCCAGCCCTATCATGATAACCGCTTGTAAAATGGCATGATACTGAAACCAAATTTTATTATTTTTAAAAAGAAGCAATATGGATTTCAATTTAACGAAACTACTACAAGCGGTTAACAGAAAATTTTCACATCCTAAATCGGGAGCGGTGGAATTTAATTTGATTGAAAATAATATGATTTTAGCATACATGGGAAATGTTGCATATTTTTTCGATTATAAAAAATTGCAAGAGGTTCTGGATATTAACGGCTTTGACCAATATAGGAAGGAAGAAACACAAGATTTAATTAACGAATTATTGAGCAAACATATTATTAATCAATTCGGAGCGGCAAGAGGATCAAAGGACTATCCTGAGATAAAAACACACCCTTCAGACTTGAACACGCATAATTGATTTGTATATCAAAAAAATAACCCCTTGTAAAAAACTTATCTACAAGGGGCTATTCATTTATAAGTACCCAAGAGGAGATTCGAACTCCCACACCCATACAGGCGCCAGCCCCTCAAGCTGGTGCGTCTACCGATTCCGCCACCTGGGTTTGTGCTGCAAATATAATTTAATTTTGGATTTCTGAAACACTCATTTACAATTCTATTTTCAAACCATCATAAGCCAGTTTGATGTTGGCAGGTAATTCCTTTTCAACTTCTTCATGCAAACCTAAATTATGACTGATGTGTGTGATGTATGTGGTTTCTGCACCTACTTTCTCTGCAAAAGCAATGGCTTCACTTAAAGTGAAGTGAGATATATGTGGTTCTCTTTGTAGTGCATTAATGACTAGTATTTTGGTGCCTTTTATCCGTTCAAAAGATTGATCAGAAATGGTTTTTGCATCTGTGATATAAGTAAAATCACCTATCCTATAGCCTGTTATCGGCAATAAATGGTGCATCACTTCAAAAGGAATAATTGTATTTTCACCTATCTGAAAGTTTTCTCCATTAGTTACGGTATGCAGGTTAATTTGAGGTAAACCATGGTACTTTGTATCTGCAAAAATATAATAGAACTCACGCTTTAAAGCAGTTTGAACCCGATCTGTAGCATACACATCAATCACTTTATGCAGCAGATAATTAAAAGGACGAATATCATCCAAACCGGCAATATGATCTTTATGTTCATGGGTAAACAGCACAGCATCTAAATCTTTTACCTGTGCTCGCAAAAGCTGGTATCGAAAATCTGGCCCGCTATCTACTACAATAGTTTTATCAGCCAGTTCAACTAAAATAGATGTTCTTAACCGATTGTTTTTTCTATCTGGAGATAAACAAACTTCACAATTACAAGCAATTACCGGGACTCCTTGTGAGGTACCCGTCCCTAAGAAAGTGATTTTCATTGTAAAAAACCCTCCTTTTCTGATATGTAATTTGCTTTTTCTATAGTGATCAAAATAACTCCATTTGTTGTAAGGAATGAAAAAACTGTCTTTGCTTATCATCTAAAAGGTTTTCATCCGGATTGGTTTGCTTAATCAGCGTAACCAGTGCCGCAATTTTACCTTCTAAACTTGAAAACTTATTCACCACAATAACCCTATTGTGCTCAAGCAGGCAAGCACCTGTTTTAAAGTTTCCCTTCTCATAACGAACCTTAAAACCCATTGCAAAAAGCAATTGTTCTAATTTCTCTAACGTGTGATTGGTTAACGGCAGCGACATTGGAACAAACTTAGAGAAATCTGTGGAGCATTCATAAAGACAAGCTGATTTTTTTACCAAATGCGGGAATAGTCATCAAATGAATACGAGAAATAGCCGATATCTATCCAATAGCTAAAGAAAAATTAATGCATCTGCTTTACAAAAATCTAAATTACCTTAAAATAAAAAGGTTCAGCTGTTTCCAACTGAACCTTTAAGCAAGAGCGCGATTTTAATTAATTCGGTTAAAAAGTCCTTTTACATTACCAGAGCCACCGCTACCTGTAGTGGTAATGTGTCCTGTGTTTCCATTTCCATCATAACCACTTCCTTTGTTATTGCTGGCTGTGCAATTGGTAACTGTATGTGCAACATTTTGTCCGGCACTACCCAGTTTAAAACCATTTCCATCACCATTGGTACCATAACCATTATTAGTGGCTGTACAATTGTTGATCACCACCGTATAAGGCTGTCCGTACAAATCCCATCCGTCATCAGAATTATGGTAGGCATTGCAGGAATTAAATTGATTACCAGCACCGGCAGACAATTTACAAGCATATCCATCTGCGTTTTCACCGCCATTGGCCACATCATAATTATCATATGAAGTAGAATTGTTGATGCTATTGTGGTGTCCGCCATTGTAAATTTGTAATCCAGAATCTTTATTGCCGTAGGTAGTTACCTTATTTACATAGTTGTAACCGCCTGTTTGGAACACAATACCACAGTCGGGTGCATTTCTAATAGTCATATTGGTAATATTCCAATAACTCCCATTTACTTTAACACCCCAGTTGGCACCAGAAATTCCAGAACAATCCAGTATGCCTCCGGTAAAATTAATCTTGGAGCCTGATGTACCATTTTTCAACAATTGAAGTGTGCTGGTTAGATAGATCGTGCCACTTACCGTAATGACATCGCCAGGTTGCGCATTTGCTATGGCTGATTTTAATGCAGCCTCAGTGGTTACTGTTGAACTTACAGCTGCGGCTGCAAGTCCTAATTTGTTTGGCTGAACGATAGATTGACCATCTGTAACTTCAGCAATAGTGGTTTTGTCTTTCTTGCATCCGAACAATGCAATAGCCATCCCGAGTACGAGAATACCTGAGTTCTTTTTCATGATTTTAGATTTATATTTGGTTATTAATAGTTATGAAATTAATTATTTAACTACAATAATGTATAATAAATCATATATATCTATGCAATCGTTCCCGTAACAAAAAATAACTAAAATTACAAAATTGAAATACCTGATATACTCAATTATAGGCCAAAGAGAATACAGATGAATGAACAGATTATAAAAAGAAAAAGCGATTTAACAGGAAAAATCCTGATTAAATCGCTTTTTATATGAGCAGCACTGAAATAATGCGCTCTATGTGTTATCTATTATCTTAAATCTACCACTTCAACACCAGGATATTTCTTAGCATCGAAAGCAAAAGTAGTTTCTGGAATGTTCACGTTGGGCGAAAAGGTTTTTACATTGTAAGTGTATTTGTTTCCGTTTTTATCAAATAAAACAACATTCGCGATTTGCTTAGCTGCTTTATCAATACTTAAACGAACCTTAAAAATTGATTTTTTAGTATCAACAGGTGTTAAGTCTATCATTTGATAAGTTTTTGCCCCTGCTTTTTGTTCACCAGTGTAAATGTATTTGAAACCTTTTTCATAAACGGTAAAGATTTTAGCAGGATTAATGGCATCACTACTGTTATCTACATTGCTTACCTGAACTTCTTTATCTTTTTTTAGATAAGTCCACTGGCTTTTACCATCGCTGAATAATTCCTGGTTGGTCATCGCCACTTTATATTTATTTGAATTGGCTTTAACATATAAGGTACCTTGTTGTGTTTCTTTAACCTTCGCTTTCGGATTATCTAAAGTGAACGAAAAATCTGTTTTAACAACATTGTACGATTTATATTTTTTACTTACTTCTGCTAAAATTGCTTTAGCCTTTGCATCAGTCTGCGCATAGGTTGATGTTGTAAAAGCAACAACAACCATTACTGCTGAAATTAATTTCTTCATTTTGTGTTTTTTAAATTCTAATTGAAAGGTAAGAGTAGATTCTTTACGATTGGTTTAATCTAATCTTTGCTCTTCATATCATTCAAGAATTGTTCCAAAGAATATTCATCAGGATATAAAACCTCGCGGGCTTTACTCCCTTCGAAAGGACCAACAATACCGGCAGCTTCCAATTGATCAATAATCCGGCCTGCACGGTTATAACCCAATTTCAGTTTACGCTGAATAAGTGATGTAGAACCTTGCTGATGCATTACAATTAATCTTGCAGCATCTTCAAAATGTTTATCTCGTTCGTTTGGATCAAAATCGGCCTTACTACCTTCCCCAGCCTCATCAATATATTCAGGAAGTTGATAAGCATCGGCATAACCCCGTTGGTTACCGATAAATTCAGAAATCCGGTCTACCTCTGGTGTATCGACAAATGCACATTGTAGGCGGATTAAGTCGCTACCTGTTGATAAAAGCATATCACCTCTACCAATTAGCTGATCTGCACCACCACTATCCAAAATGGTACGCGAATCAATTTTAGATAAAACCCTGAAGGCCAGCCTGGCCGGGAAATTGGCTTTAATGGTACCGGTTATAATATTTACCGATGGACGCTGAGTGGCCAAAACCAAGTGAATCCCGATGGCTCGGGCCAACTGTGCCAAACGGGCAATTGGTGCTTCAACTTCTTTACCAGCTGTCATCATTAAATCGGCAAACTCATCCACCACCAACACAATGAAAGGCAAGAAACGGTGTCCGTTATTTGGATTTAACTTCCGTTTGATAAATTTATCATTATACTCTTTAAGATTTCGAACCTGTGCATCTTTCAATAAATCATAACGCTGATCCATCTCAATACAAAGCGAATTTAAGGTATTGACAACCTTTTTGGTATCTGTGATGATGGCATCGGCTTCTCCGGGTAACTTCGCCAGGAAGTGACGCTCAATTCTATTAAATAAAGTTAATTCTACTTTCTTTGGATCAACCAGTACAAATTTTAATTGTGCCGGGTGTTTCTTAAATAAAAGAGAGACCAGAATTGCATTAATCCCTACAGATTTACCCTGACCAGTAGCACCGGCAACCAGCAAGTGAGGCATTTTTGCTAAATCTGCAATAAACACTTCATTACTAATGGTTTTACCTAAAGCAATTGGTAAATCCATGGTGTTTGAAGTCCATTTTTCTGTATTTAAAATACTGCGCATCGGCACCATTTCAGGGTGTTGATTTGGAACTTCGATCCCAATAGTTCCTTTTCCGGGCATTGGTGCAATAATCCGGATACCCAGTGCTGCCAGAGAAAGCGCAATGTCATCTTCCAGGTTTTTAATTTTCGAAATCCGAACGCCCGGTGCCGGAATAATTTCATAAAGTGTAACCGTTGGACCAATGGTAGCCTTGATCTTATCGATCTCAATATTATAATGGTTAAGGGTTTCTACAATCTTATTTTTATTGGCTTCAAGTTCTTCTGCATTGACAGAAATCTTATTGGTGCTATAATTTTCTAATAAATCTACAGTAGGATACCGATAGCCAGACAAATCTAATTTCTCATCATAATTACCAAACTGCTCTACGAGATCGTCTGATTTTTTATCTTCTTCCGTTTTTTCAATGGTAAAAACAGGTTCTTTTTCTTCTTCTATTACAGGTTCTACAGTTAAAGGCATTGATTCTGCAACAGTACTTACAATAGGTAAATTAGTTGCCATTGGTGATAACACCACTGGGGCAATCACCGTTTCTTCAATTTCCTGGTGCTCAAATCTGCTGGGTTGTAAAACAACATTCTGCTGTTTTCTTTCGCTACCTGAAAGCGGTTTTTCTCTTACTGGTAATTCAACTGGTGTTGAGAATTCTTCTGATTCCCTTTTGTTCGCAAATTTTTCTCTTACCTCATTTACAAAATCAGGTGTTTCGTTATCCAGGTATACTTCTTTTTCTTTACGCTCCGGAAATTTGAAATCAATGTTATAGGCAATAATTAAAATGGTTAATCCAGCAAAGGCAATTAAACCCGCTACACCCGCAGCACCAATTTGTGCAGCCAATAGCTTATTACTCCAGTAACCAAATTCGCCTTCTACATAGTGGGGAGATTCTGCCCAAAAACTATGTGCAAACCCTAAGGTTAAAGAGATAAACAATAAAAAGAAAAAACTATAACCCAGCGTTTTTGAGATAGAAAGTATTTTTACTTTAAACAATAAGCGATATCCAATAATGAAAAAGGCTAATACAAATAAAAATGAGGCGATACCGAACCATTCATAAATAAACTGATGTGATAATAAAGCACCGAATTTTCCCAGCCAGTTTTGTACAATGGGTGTAGTTACGCCAGCATCTTTCAGTTCTTCTGCCGTTTTAAATAAATTTCCCCAACCGCCATTAGCATCAATTACGTAACTCTGGTCGTCTTGCCAGGTAAATAAATAAGAGGTAAAGGCAATTAAAAAGTATAAGGAAAGAATGACGAAAAATAAGCCTGCAATTTTAACAGCACGTCCATCCTGCAAATCGAAATTTGGCAAATACTCTCGTTTTTCTTTTGGCTGACGATTAAAAGATGACCTGCCTGATGCATTTTCTGCACCTTTATCTCTGAATGTGTTGGTTTTAAATTGGTTTCCCCTTACCGCCATTTTCTATCCTAATAATAATTAAAGAACAAATATAAAATATATAGTTGTATCTATCGTGATTTTAAATTCCCCATAAATTAAATAAAAGATTTATTCACGGCTTAAACCCTAAACAAAAAATCCTGTCTATTCTTTTAACAACACACAAGTTGTGCATTTAGTCTATTGAAGGAGATTTGTTTTAGGTTTTTATCCCGTTTTACCTATCTGGTTAAAACGGGATTTTTTTATGATTCCTTCACAGTATAAAAATAAAACCTATTGATATACATTAGATAATCACATATTTTTTCTTAATTTAAATCAGTTTTTATATCAGATTTATCTTACATGAGTATAGCACAACTGGAGGAACAAATTGAGAAGGGCGATTTTCAGGCTGTAAAAGAAATTTTGCTTCAAAATCCGCAATTAGCCAATACAAATACTTCCCATCATATTTCGCCATTATTATTGGCATGTTACTATAAGAAGCAGCAAATTGCTAATTTAATTCTGGAATTTACAGATGACTTAACACTATTTGAGGCTTGTGCAGTAGGTAAATTTGACACCGCTAGCTTACTCATTTTTCAAAATCCAGGAAGTATAAATACATACTCTGAAGACGGCTTTACTCCTTTGGGCTTAGCCTGTTATTTTGGACATGAAGAATTAGCCAGGTTTTTAGTAATGAAAGGTGCAGATGTTAATATCGCTTCTAAAAATGGCTTCAATGTATTCCCCATACATTCTGCAGTAGCCGCGAATAATATTAAAATTAGTAAAATGCTTTTAAATGCTGGTGCTTATCCCAATGTTTGTCAGAAAGCTGGCATGGCGCCTTTACATACCGCAGCACAATTGGGAAATATTGAATTGATTATTCTTTTATTGGAACATGGTGCCGAAGTAGGCTTAAGAATGGAAGGTGGAAAGCTACCTGCAGATTTAGCCGCTGAAAAAGGCTTTAATGAAATCGCAGAGATATTAAGAGAAGATGATTGATTTCCTAATTCATTAAACAGGAATGAAAAGACAGCGTAAAACCTTATAATCAATATATTAATTTAGGCATAAGTTTTTCGGTTGGTGCGGCAATAATTAATAATAATGCAGAACCTACTGTTTGGTATCTCACTGAACAGCTTAAGTTTTATCTCATTTATTCCCAAATTCTTAATCTTATCTTTTTCATATAAGTCCGGATATCCAAAACTACTGCAGCCAGAAAATAAATTAATATAGGAAAGCCTACAGCCAGAAATGATGAATAAATAAAAAACAAACGAACCTTTGCAGTACTCATGTTCAGCTTACTAGCAAGATAAGTAGAAACACCAAAGCTTTGTTGTTCAAAATAGGTTATGATTCTCTGAAACATTTTTAGTTTATTTTAAATCTAAATCACTAGAACAATAATTAACCAACAATATTATGCCAATTCTATACTAATTTAACAATAATATTCGGGTAAAAATGCATAAACATTACAGCCTTACTAAATGATTGTTTAGTCAAGTACCAGCTTTTCAAAATCTTGCCTGTTTTCATGTTTAATAAAAAGAATTTGCTGCTCATCTAAATGTGCATATTTCTTTTTTAATTCATTTTTGAACTTCTCAATATCTACGTTAGCATTTAAGATAACGGTTAAAGCATCAGCATTACCTCTCACTTCAATAATTTGATCAGGATAATGTTCTCTAAGTTCGTGTGGGAATTCCATAATGTTAAAACCTTGTTTAAGCTATAAAGTTTGACTTTCCTTTTAAATTCGATATATATATTCTTAAACCAATTTACAGAACAGTTAAAGCCCTACGGTAAGCAAGGCTTTAACTGTTAATCAGTATCCATCCAGATTCCTGATTTTTAGTTTAAAGTTAAATGCAGTATGATCAGTACTCCATTGGTTTGTAATCTAAATCGTCCCGTTGATTTAATCCTAACTACCACGAAGATAATGCATTATGTATTACATGAGCAACGTTATTTGATAAAAGGGTAATTATACCTTTTTAAAACAGACCATTTCTGGTGACAACAAAGTATTTTTACGGTATCAGAAATATTTTACGGAGATTTCAGAATATACCCATAACTAGGGTATGATTGTAGTTACTGTATTTGGTTTTAATATTCTGATGCCAATACCACATGACAAACATTTCTTCTGATCGCAATAGTGCTTTTTCAGCTGTAGAATGGCTTGTGAGGCAAAAGCTTTTTCAATTCGAACTCCTGCTTCAATAAATTTATCTGTGATGGCATTCTTTTCAGGTGGCAAACTTTCCAGCAGCAAAATGGCCCTGTTGATGTAAGAATGCGTTCCTGTATGCTTTCCATAAGCAAACAAAAATAGCGCAACTGTATTAAGCAATATATTTTCAACAGATTTTTTCCCAATCTGAGTATTTACACCTAACGCCTTTTTATGGAAATGATAGTGTTCTTTCCAATATGGATTAACAGGCAAATTTTCGAAAAGGTGACGTAATTCTCTAATATCCTTTATTTCTATAATCTTTGAAAAAAGGTGATTTGAATTTAAAATCAATGCAGCAAACTGGGCCAAGCGAAGAGTAGGAAAATTTTGCGGCCTCATCCGCATGAATTTCCAATTTGATACTTCTATTGACCTAATTTTATATTTTTTTTGAAGAAAATTAAATTCTGATTTCAGCTGATTTGGATATTCTTCTTCAAAATGATGATTTAAAAAACCCGCAGTACCGAATACCAGCGCCTCAATTTGCTGTTGATTATTTTTGTGTTTCCTAAAAATTTGTTGAGGAATAGCCTTTGCAAGAAGTTCAAATGGTAAAGCATTTACTTTGAAACCAAAATTCCTGGCCATAAACTGATAAAAAGTTTCATCCCAGTTGCCCCTCGCCTCCTCCAGACTTTCGAACAGCGACTGCGTTTTTTGCTCAAATCTTTCAATTAACGTTCGGGAAAGGAAAGCATCAATAATCAATTGATCTACAGATCGGATTTGAGCAGCACACGGAAAATCGTTTAACGAGAGATAAAGATTTTCATATTTCTCTATCAGTTCATTCGCAATTCTATTTTTTAAAATCAGTACTGGTACAATCGAACCATCCATCCTGTTAATTTCTACATCGTGTTCGTACACAACATGCAGTATCACATTCTCATAGGCCATATCAGTCTGATGGTGATGCTTAAGCCAATCAGACGATTTCAAATGGATTTCTACATTTCCAACCCAAACAGTTTGTGCTATCTCAATTTTAGCCTGGTTAAAGTCAGGGCCAGCATTCTTATTTAAAAATCCCTGATGAATAACTTTCAGATTTTGCTCATCAGCCGTCTTTAAGTCGAAATGATCAAACGACTTAAATTGCCAAACATAATGAAGGAAATCTTCAGAAAAATTCATTTTTGAAGATAAAAAATATTCTTGTAAGTTTTAAAACAAATTAATTGCTTCCTGCGAATAATTATTAAAAACGTGAGTGATGAGATATCTGTTATCCTCCTTTTCAAAGACAAAATACCACGTAGTTTTAGAGTTTATATAAAAGCTAGCGTAAAAGCTACCATACTGAGTAATTGATGGAGGAGATAGATGAGGTTTTTTCCTGTCTATCTTATTTTCGACTAACCAAAGTAGATGTGTGATATATTCTTCAGCGCTTTCTTTGTAAAGAAAATAATTTTCATAAAAAAGGTCTTCGATTAGCTCGTTAAAATATTTTTGAACAGTAGGATGATATTTTACAATTATTTCCAAGGTAAGCTATTAATATGTTGAATGGCTTTATCTTTAAATTGCTTAGAATCGAGACTTTCCTCCCATTTTTTATCAAATTCAACATTTTTTACTGATGCTTTTATATACAATGCGGCCTCTTCATTAATTATTGAAAGTTCATTCTCATTTAAAATTGATCTGAGCTTTCTTTTTTCAATATCAGATAGTTGCAGAACGTGCTTTACAAGTGTTTCAAAATTCATATCTGGAAATGGTTTAGCCTTAATAAATAAATCTTGTAATAAATATAAGAATTTTAATTCACCTCTACCTTCTTCTTATAATTAGTAATAAAAACACCTGCAATAATCAGGGCAGTAGCTACAATCAAATCCATTCCAACCTTTTCATTTAAAATCAACCATCCCAAAAATATCGCAATGATGGTATTAAAATAAGTAAGAATAGAAACCTCAGACGCAGTTACCCTTTTTAACGCATAATGATAACAAAAGAATGCCAGTACAGAGCCAAAGATAGCCAGGTAAACTGCTGCAAAAATACTTTCTGTTTTCCATGTACTTACCTCTGCATTGCCCGAAAAAATAAATGCCAAACCCAATTGAACAATAGCCGAAAAAACAAACTGGTAAAATAAATTCAGGAATATATACTCTGGCTTGCCACTATGTTTTTTAGAATAGATCGTACCGATGGTCCAGCCGGTAACGGCTAAAACCAGTGCAATAATTCCATTTCGATAACCTGGTTCCAATAAATCTGTAATCCCATCCCTGAAAATAAATACGATCCCCAAAAACCCAATAAAAACACCAATAAAACCTTTAAGGCTTGGCTTTTGAATACCTAGAAAAACACAACCTAAAAACACCAGTAATGGAGACGTTGCATTGATTAAAGAGGTTAAGCCACTGGGAATGGTTTTCTCTGCCACAGTTGTTAATCCATTGGCAATAACTACCATTAAAATGGAAAGTATAATTTGCCTCTTAAAAGCAGACCAGCCAATCCACTTGAGCTCCTTTTGTTTAATCAGAATCACCAGAATAATAAGTGAAGCAATGGTTTGCCTGATCGCCGTTACATACCATGCCGGAATGGATGATACAGCTACACGAATCCCTAAATAAGTGGTTCCCCAAATTAACGCGACTCCCATTAAAGCGAGTATAAGTTTTAAATCTACTTTTGACTTCATAGTGTGTTTGAAATTAACAAGAGGATGTTGAGCTTTACGCAAAAAATAGGGAATCTTTGCTATAAAATATTGAGCACCATACATAACAAAACATTATGCTGTATGATCTGTATCAGAAATGAAAAATTTGCCGATTTGTGACTAAACTAAATTAGCCTGTACTAAAATTTCCTCCATTTCCTGCTGTAACTTAATAGCTTCTTCTCTTGCTTTTTCTGCAAAATCAATACCCTGACTGGCGTAAATAATTCCGCGTGATGAGTTGATTAATAAACCGCATTGGGCATTTAGTCCATATTTACAAACTTCTCTTAAATCTCCTCCTTGTGCGCCAACACCCGGTACCAATAGAAAATGATCTGGCGCCAGCTTACGGACATCGCCAAATGCCGCCCCACGTGTGGCACCCACTACGTACATCATTTGTTCATCAGTTGCCCATTGCTGAGCAGTTTTAATCACTTTTTCAAAAAGTCTTTCTTCTCCTATTTGTTGCAACTGAAAATCTGCATGGCCGGAGTTAGATGTTAAGGCCAATAAAATAACCCATTTATTCTTAAATGTTAAAAATGGCAACACCGAATCACTTCCCATATAGGGCGCAACCGTAACCGAATCAAAGCTCATTTCTGAGGACTTCTCATTAAAAAAAGTTTCAGCATACATGGATGAAGTATTGCCAATATCACCACGTTTAGCATCAGCAATGCTGAAAATATCCTTAGGTATATATTTCCAGGTTTCTATTAAAGTTTCCCAACCTTTTTTACCATAACACTCATAAAAAGCAGTATTTGGTTTATAAGCCACACACAAATCTTTTGTTGCATCAATAATTTGTTTATTGAATTCCAAAATCGGATTTTCGTACTTTAATAAGTGCTGAGGAATTTTATCCAGGGAAGAATCCAGCCCAACACATAAAAAAGAACGTTTTTTCTGTATCTGCTCGAAAAGTTGTTGCTTGGTCATATAAGTGCTTATTTGCTGCAAATATGATGTTTTCAAAGGTTTTTAAACGATTAAAAAATCTTCACATTTATTATTTTTATAAACATTTTAAACTTTTTCTTGTAGTTTACGTTTCAAATACATACAATTGCATCATAATTTCTCAACCGTTTATCTGAATATCCCAGAAAAATTTATCAAAACTTGTTTTTTGTTACCATTTTTTGAAAACGATTCATCGTTTTTATTCAGCACGTAAACAATATGAAACCATTTGAGGCTTACACACAATCACTCATTTTTGGTTTTATAGCCTAAAGAACTTATAAATAATTGAAACAGTCTGGCTTTTGAACTAACATTAATTTTAGCCATGACAGATTTATAGCTGGAAACATCCGTTATAAAAAAAATGAAAAATTTCTTGAAACATATATATTCAGAATGTTTAGCAAAACAGAATTAAATGATAAGCTCACCCCAGAATTACGTGAGCTGGCAAAAACTTATGGCATCGAGGGTGCCGACTCCCTAAGAAAAATCGACCTTGTTGAGGTACTCTTGCATCAACAAGAAATTATAAATGCCGCAAAAACGGGCGCAGATCCTTATAGCGAAACTGAAGTTGCTGAGGCCAGTGTTACAGCTGCACCTGTTACCAAAGTTAAAACGGCAAAAGCTGAAAAAGCACCCAAGGTTGCTGCTTCAGCAACAACAGCTGATAAGCCAGTTAAAAAAAGAGCTAGATTAAGTAAGGATGAGCCATCTGCTCCGATCGAAAGAAAAAGAGATTCGGTTACTTTATTTGATGAACCACAACATCAGCAGCAATCAGAAAAACAACCAGATAGAATTGTAGAAACAGAAGAAAGTGTAAAACCCATTTCTGCTTTAATTGAGGAAAGTGCTGAAGTGTTACCAGCCCAAAAACAAAAGCAAGAGCCACGGGAGAAACAAGAAAAACCACAGCGCGAAGATAACCGTCAACAGAAACAACCTGGAGGCGGTAACCACCACAAAAATGAAAACAGTTATTCTAATTTAGATTTCGATAACGTCATCACAAATGAAGGTGTTTTAGAAATTATGCCTGATGGTTACGGTTTCCTTCGTTCTGCAGATTATAACTATTTAACCTCACCTGATGATATTTATGTATCACAGTCTCAAATTAAACTCTTCGGTTTAAAAACCGGCGATACTGTTAAAGGCAGCATCCGCCCGCCAAAAGAGGGCGAAAAATATTTCCCTTTAGTTCGTGTAGAGACTATTAATGGTAGAATTCCTGCTGAGGTGCGTGATCGTGTACCTTTCGATTATTTAACACCACTATTTCCAACAGAAAAATTAAATTTATTTACGGATAACAGTAATTACTCTACCCGTATTATGGATTTATTTACTCCGATTGGTAAAGGACAACGTGGTTTAATTGTAGCTCAACCTAAAACTGGTAAAACTAATTTACTAAAAGAAGTTGCAAATGCAATTGCTAAAAACCATCCAGAAGTTTATTTAATTATTTTGTTAATTGACGAACGTCCGGAAGAGGTAACAGATATGGCCCGTAGTGTGCGTGCTGAGGTAATTGCTTCTACTTTTGATGAGCCAGCTGAGCGCCACGTAAAAATTGCCAATATCGTTTTAGAGAAATCTAAGCGTTTGGTAGAAAGCGGGCATGATGTGGTAATTTTACTAGATTCGATTACCCGTTTGGCCAGGGCTTATAATACCACCGCTCCTGCTTCTGGTAAAATTTTATCTGGTGGTGTAGATGCCAACGCATTGCACAAACCTAAGCGTTTCTTTGGTGCGGCACGTAATATTGAAAATGGTGGTTCATTAACGATATTAGCAACTGCATTAACTGATACCGGTTCTAAAATGGATGAAGTAATCTTTGAAGAATTTAAAGGAACCGGTAACATGGAGTTACAATTAGACCGTAAATTATCTAACAAAAGAATCTTCCCTGCAATTGACATTACAGCATCAAGTACCCGCCGTGATGATTTATTATTGGATAGAGATATTCTACAACGTGTTTGGATTTTACGCAACCACCTGGCAGACATGAACAGCCAGGAAGCGATGGAATTTGTACAAGCACAAATAAAAGGTACAAAAAGCAACGAAGAATTTTTAATTTCAATGAACAGCTAGATAAGGCTGAAAGGCAAAAGGTGTAAGACTTAAGGTTTCCTGCTTGGTTGCTTTAGGTTTTACACCTTTATAGGTTTTTACATATACATTTGTATAAACCTTACACCTTAAATCCTATACCTTAAACCTCATGAAAAGGCATATCCCTAATGCGATTACCTGTGCAAACCTTTTTTCTGGTTGTATCGGAATCGTTTTTGCATTTAAAGGCGATTTACAAATTGCTGCTTATTTTGTTATTCTTTCCGGAATTTTTGATTTTTTTGACGGAATGATTGCTCGTTTACTAAATGTAAAATCGGCCATTGGTAAAGATTTAGATTCTTTAGCAGATATGGTAAGCTTTGGCTTTTTACCAGGTGTAATGATGTTCAGCTTGTTAAAAGTTAGCGATTACACTTCAGCATACCTTCCTTATCTGGGCTTTATAATCACCATTTTTTCTGCTTTAAGATTAGCAAAATTCAACAATGACGAAAGACAAACAGAAGATTTTATCGGACTTAACACACCGATGAACACCTTATTTATTTGCTCATTACCATACATTTACAATGATTATCCAGCTGTAATCGGATCAACGATTCTTCTGGTAAGCATAACAGCAATTACCAGTTTTTTGTTAATTAGTGAGATCAAAATTTTCTCTCTAAAATTTAGCGATTTAAGCTGGACAAAAAATAAAATTAAATTTATCTTTTTGATTTTGTCAGCGGCTTTAATAGCAGTTTTACAATTTGTGGCTATTCCTTTTGTACTGGTCCTCTATATTGCTTTATCTTTCTTGCATTTCAAACAGAGCACAAGTGATACATCATCAGATTTAAACAGCTTAGATTAATTTGTATTATAGGTTGGTGTCTCGCTGAAAGAAATAACAAACTTAAGTGACCTTATAACCGATCAGGACGTGAACTGAATATCTTTTTTAGCAAGATCGAGTTGAATGTAAATATGCTGTATGATAACTTTAAGACGTGCAATATCTTCCGGTATCTGATCAACAACAAGATTACGCGCTTTCATTTCAATATCCGTCACCAGTTTCGTTACATCATCACGACCAATATAACTAAAGGTTGGTTTGAGCTTATGCGCACAGTTGCTAACACCTTCCCAGTTTTTAAGTGCTAATGCCTCATCCATTTCATCAAGATAAATAGGTGTGTGCTCGATGAACGTATCTAAAATCTCGATTATAAAACCTGGATTATGGCCGACCATTCCAATGAGGTATGATAAATCTAAAGGATGCTGATCATCAGTATTTTGCATAAAACAAAACTAATCATTACAATTTCCTAATTTCTAAAACATCCGTAATATTTTCATAGATACTCTGAACCGTTTGCCCTAAAACAGGATGAATAACATTAGGTGCAATTTCTGCTAATGGTGCCATTACAAACTTGCGCACCTGCATGTGCGGATGGGGCACATGAAGCAGGTTTGCTATATTAATAATTTCGTCTCCGAAAAGAATCAGGTCGATATCAATCAGTCGCTCCCCCCATTTTTCCTTACGTATCCTTCCAAGAGATTGTTCAATGTCCAACGCTTTTCTCAATACTTCCAGCGCCGTAAAATGAGTCTTAACCGAAATGGCCTGATTTAAAAAAGCTGGCTGATCTTCTTTACCCCATGCTGCCGTTTCATAAATAGAAGAAACTGCATCTATTTCTCCAATTTGAACTGCAACTAAGGAAATGGCCTGACTTAAATTATCTTCCCGATTTCCTAGATTTCCTCCGAGTAACAAATAAGCAGTCGTATACTCTAAAGCCTTATTAAGCATCATCTATTTTTATATCTTTACGCCACAAAACTAACATTTAAATGAAAGATTTTTTCAAGTATCTCTTTGCCTCCATGCTGGGTTTTTTCCTTTCTGTGGTTATAATATTCATTATTGTAATCGTTATTATTTTCGGTGCTATTTCGTCATTTGACGATGATAAATCAGTTACGGTATCTAATAACTCCATTCTGTTTTTAAATTTAGATCAGCCCATCACAGAGCGAACACCTAAAAATCCTTTTGGTAATCTCCCAATAGTGGGTAGTAATGAGAAAGATGGAATTGGATTAAATGACCTGTTGAAATCAATAAAAAAGGCGAAAACAGATGATAACATCAAATGTATTTACCTGAATGTGAGTAGCCCAAATGCTGGTTTTGCTACCATGCGTGAGGTGAGGAATGCATTAATTGATTTTAAAAAATCGCATAAAAAAATTATATCATATAGTGAAGTATACACTCAAGGTGCTTATTACCTTGCATCAGTAGCAGATAAAATTTATCTAAATCCCGAAGGTGCATTAGAATTTAAAGGATTCAGCTCTGAACTTACCTTTTTTAAAGGGACTTTGGAAAAGGCTGGTGTAGAGATGCAGGTAATCAGAGTAGGTAACTACAAGAGTGCTGTTGAACCTTTTATTTTAGATAAAATGAGTGATTATAATCGCAAGCAGGTTACGGCCTATGTTGGTGGGTTATACAATACTTTTTTAACTGATATTGCTAAAAGCAGAAATATTGAACGGGATAGCTTGTTTTCTATCGCCGATCAATACAAAATTCAGCAACCTCATGACGCTTTAAATTATAAGATGATTGATGGACTGAAATATAAAGACCAGATTTTGGAAGAACTAAAAGGAATTTCTGGCAGAACCAAAGGCGAAAATATCCGTTCTGTTGAAATTAATGATTATGCAAAAAACAGTAGCGAAGCAAATAGCAGCAAAAACAAAGTGGCTGTAATTTATGCCAATGGAGAAATTAGTGGTGGTGAAGGAAATGATAATCAAATTGGTTCTGAACGTATTTCAAGAGCCATTAGAAAGGCACGTTTAGATGACGATATCAAAGCTGTGGTGATTCGTGTAAATTCTCCTGGAGGAAGTGCTTTGGCTTCTGATGTCATCTGGAGAGAAATTGTACTGACTAAAAAAGAAAAACCTGTAATTGCCTCTTTTGGTGATGTGGCTGCTTCTGGCGGATATTATATTGGTTGTGCTGCCGACAGTATATTTGTTCAGCCCAATACCATCACTGGTTCAATTGGTGTTTTTGGGATCATCCCAAATTTTCAAAACCTGATGACAAATAAACTGGGGATAACTTTTGACGGCGTAAAAACCGGCCAATATGCCGATATCATGGCAACCAACAGGCCGATGACTGCTGGTGAAAGATTTATTATTCAGAATGAATTAAACCGGGTTTACAGTGGCTTTGTAAGTAGGGTGGCAGATGGAAGAAAGAAAAGCAAAGCTTATATTGACAGCATTGGCGGTGGCCATGTTTGGATTGGTACAGATGCCGTTCAAATTGGTTTAGCAGATCGTATAGGCAGCTTTAATGATGCCATTAATGCTGCTGCAAAGAAAGCTAAAATAAAAGATTTTAAGGTGGTAGAATATCCTGATGTGATTGATCCACTAAAATCTTTAATGGACGAAAGCACTGATAAAATCAAAACATACTATACCAAACAAGAACTGGGCGATCATTATATGCTTTACCAGCAAATGAAAAAAGTAATGGCAAGTTCTGGTATTCAAGCCAGGATGCCTTTTGAAGCAGTTATAAAATAATTGTTTTTTAATACACTGGTTGGTGAAATGATCAACCAGTGTATTTATTCCGAACACCATGGAGAAGCCAGATTTCTTACTTAGCTTACCCTCTTCCCTTTCGACAGCATCTTTAATGCATCGTTTAAAGTTCCGGCCTGCTGTACTTCTCCTTCATTTACAAAGTAAATTTCATCTGCATTTTCAATTGTATTTAATCGGTGTGCAATGATAACTAAGGTAGTTTCTTTTGATAATTTATTTAAAATACTGCTTAGTAATTGTTCTGTTATGGTATCAATATTTGCAGTTGCCTCATCTAAAATCAGTAATTCAGGGTTTCGGAGCACAGCCCGCATAAATGCAATAAGCTGCTTCTGACCTAAACTAATACTGTCTGAACCTGAAGTAATTTTAGTACTAATACCTTCATCGAAAATTGCCAGTAGTGCACCCAAATTCGCTTGTTCAATAATCTTGGTAAGTTCATCGTCGCTCACATCTTTATACTGGTTGTTTCCATAAAGAATATTATCTTTAACTGTCCCGGTAAACAAAAATGGTTCCTGCAAAATGAAACCAATTTTCTGCGTACGCTCTTCCGCACTGAAAGACCGGATATCCTTTCCATTTAATAAAACAGTGCCTTTTGTAGCATCATATAAACGCGAAATTAATGATGCTGTAGTCGTTTTTCCTCCACCAGTAGGCCCAATAAGTGCATAAGTTTTTCCCTTTTCGAACTTCAGGTTAATGTGATGCAGAATTTCTTTTGAATCATCATATGAAAAGTGAACATCTTTAAATTCAATCAGTGTATCTGAAGTAATGGCTTCATCATTTTTGATGATCTGAAGATTGGTTTCCAGTAATAAAATTTTAGAAATGCGATCCCAGCTGGCCATCGCTACCTGAAAACTGGTCCATAATGCAGCCAATTGCCTCAGCGGATTATAAAAATTGGTGCAATAAGATAGATAACTCACTAGAAAACCTAAAGAAAATTGACCTATAGAAATGAGGTGTATACCAAAAAGCAAAACTATTAATTGCGCAATACTGGAAAGCAAACCATAAACCGGAACAAAAATATTATTGGCAAGGCCTGCACCAATGGCCGTTCTATAATTTTCTTTGTTTGCCTCATCAAAACGTTTTCTAAAATAATCGCGACGGTTGAAAGCTATAATCACCTTAAAATTGTTCAGGCTTTCCTGAACCTCAGCACTTAGGCCACCTACACTTTTCAGGTTTTTAGCATTTTTACTTTTTATCCAGGGCGATAATGCAATGGTAAAAATAACAATGGCAACTGCTGGTGAAAGAGCAGCAGCCCCAAGTTCTATATTAATGGATAACAAGAATATGCCGGCACCAATCATGGTTACAATACTCCCGATAAACTGCATCAGTGATTGAGAGAAAAACTGGTTTAGCTTGTCCGTATCACTATTTACCCTTGAAATTAAATCACCCGCTTTATTCTGATTGAAAAAGGAAACCGGCAATTCCTGCAACTTATTAAAAATGGCATTTCTAAGGCTATATAACATTCTCTGGCCCACTCCCCCCATCAGTTTGGTTTGGATATATCCGGTTACCATGGCGATTAAGTACATGCACAAAAGAATGCCACCGAAAACCAAAACACCATGAAACTGCTTGGTTCTGATGTAAGTATCAATGGTATGCCCAACCAATAGTGGCCCGAGTAAAAGTAAGCCAGAATTAATAAGAATAGCGACTAAGGCCAGGATGAGATTCTTCCGCTCGGCAGAAATGAATTTCAGCAATCTTTTAAGCGCCTGATAGGTAGATTGCTTTTCCTGCTCTTCGTTGAGCTGGTTAAGATTGTAATTCATAATTGCTTGTGCTCTGTTGTGAATTGTAAATTTGAACATATTCAGGGCTATGCTGAATCAATTCATGGTGTGTTCCTGTAGCAATCACCTCACCCTGCATCAGTAGAATGACCTGATCATAATTTTCGACGGCAGCAATTTTCTGCGTCACAGAGATTAAGGTTATACCCGGATAATGCTGTTGAATATTTTCAAGAATCCGCTTTTCTGTATTGGAATCTACCCTTGCAGTAAAATCATCCAGCAACAAAATTTTAGGGTTTACAGCCAATGCTCTGGCTAACATAATCCTTTGTTTCTGTCCTCCGGAAAGGCTGTTTCCCCGTTCAGAAACAATGGTATCCAATTTTGCAGGTAAAGCCTCGATAAAGTCTTTCAATTCAGCCGTTTGAATGGCTTTTGCTAAAGATTCATCCGTAACGGTGTTACTGAATGCGATATTTTCGCGAATACTCATGTTAAAAATAATACTGTCCTGAAAAACAAAACCAACTTGCTGGTGAAAATTCTCCTGTCTATAGCTTTTAATTTCTTGTTCATCGAAAAGAATTTTACCAGCCTGAGGTTCAATTAATCCGGTTAAAATATAAAGCAATTGTGTTTTTCCTGCTGCTGTAGGACCAATAATTGCTGTTTTCGAACCAGCCTTTGCAGCAAAAGATACTTTCTTTAAAATGGGTTTTTGTCCGAAATTCAATTCAATATCCCTGGCTTCAACATGGCCAGTGAGTACATTGGTTAAGGTTCCCGGATGCTTTACTTCAGGTGCATTTAATACACTTTCAATTCTTTGGTAGGATGCCGTAGCCTGAGCAATGACGTTACTCATAAATCCGATGACCAGAATTGGAAATATAATGAGCGCCAGGTAACTGTTAAATGCTGCAAACTCACCCAGCGTCATCGTATCTGTAATCACAAAATGGCCTCCCAATACAAGAATTGTAAGACCGGAGAGGTTGGCAACAAAAACTATGATGGGAATTAGCCCTGCAAATAAACGGAGAATGGATAAACCAAGATCACGTGCTTTGGAATTGGCATCCAAAAATTTCTGATATTCCAGTTGTTGCGAATTAATTACCCGAATCAGCGCTGAGCCCAAAATACTTTCACTGATCACTTTATTTAACCAATCAATCACTTCCCGGCTTTTAATAAAGAGTACCCTTACTTTTTTCAACACCAGGTAAAATGCAATCCCGATAATCGGTACAATGGCAATTACGCAAAGTGCAAGTTTCCAGTTGATCATGAGCAGCAAAATGCTCGCCCCTACAATTAAAAAGATGGATGATGCGAGTGAAACAATTGCCTGAGATACAAACATTTTTATGGAATCTGCATCTGAAGTTAGGTTGGTGAGTAATTTTGAAGGATTGGCTTCGATGATATAAGCATGGCTCTGACGAGAAATCTGATCAGAAAGTTTTGATCTTAAATCCCTTGCTACCCGTTCTGATGCATAGGTTTGAACAATACTCTGCAAATACGTGAAGATAAAGACCAGTACAATGGCAATGGCAAACTGAAGCAAAACCGAATCAAGATTAAACGTTTTGTTGGTATATGAATCAATACCATGCGCAATAATTTTTGGCAGCAATAAGTTAATGCCATTACTCAGTAAGGCAAATAAGATGAGTAGAAAAATTAAGCCTTTATATGATGCCAGTAAACTAAAAACGCTTGGCTTTTTAGTTTCTTTGGGTTTTGCCATGTGATCAATTAAAATAGTGGATAGATCAAATTTAACCCAATTATTTGATAGTGCCGATAATAAAAATATTAAAATATAGATGAGCGGATGATTGATGAATGGTTAAGAAAAATTCTAAAACCACAAATTAATCATCCACTTCTTAAAATCGATTAACTTTCTTTTAAAACCATATCAATGGTGATTGCTGTAGCTACAATCGCTACCTTCTGGTCGCTTTCTGCATAGCTAGGATCTATCGAAACATTGTATTTATCAGCTGTTGTAAACACCTCTTTTAAAGCGCCTGCCCATTTTTTACTGATTTTACCTATTTCAGCACCTGTTTTATTAGTAATATTAAAATTCCAAGCCTTCCAATCGCCGGTTATTTTGGCAATCTCTTCTCCAGAAACAGGATTTGATATCGTAAAAGTTGGTTTAAATAATTTAAACTTCTGCTTAATAATGCCCACTTCAACACCCATAGGATCGGTTACGATAATTTTAGACATCCAGAAAGTCCAGCCCCTGCTGATAGTGGCCTGCAATTGTTCGTTCGCATCGGTAATCTCCAATTTAAAAGGCATCATTCTTTTATCAACCAATAAACTTAATGCCTTTTGCCAACCGCTGATGCGTTGCTTAATGATACCGATCTGATTGCCCTGATCATTGTAAACCTTATACTCATTCGCAAACTTCAGGAAGTTTACTTTTTCATCAATAAAATACTCGTCACTTAAAAAAAATGTAGGAATCTGCTTGTTCATATGGTAGCTATTTTAGATAATCGGCTAAATTATATAAAAAAATTAAATCAGTAGTTGCTTTTAAAGATTACTATCTTTGCGCAAACCATTGAAGAAAATGGTTAACCAATACCATGATTGAAATAGGAAAATATAACGAATTAAGAGTTTTAAGCAAAACTGAAGCTGGATTAAACTTAACTGATGGTGATAAGCTAGTTCTTTTACCTTATCAATATGTGCCAAAAGGATTGGAAATTGGAGATAATGCCAACGTTTTTGTTTACATCCAAAAAGATGGTCGCTTAACCGGAACTACTCAAAAAGCTTATGCTGAAGTGGGTGATTTTGCTTTCCTAAAAGTTGTTTCAGATGGCGACGATGATATTTTTATGGATCTGGGCATTGATAAAGATGTTTACGTACCTACCAAAGAGCAGAAAAGGCCAATGCAAAAAGGCTATAAATATGTGGTGTATGTGTATCTGGATGAAAATAGCGATCGCTTACTCGCTTCTTCTAAACTTTATGATTTCGTTGAAGATAAAAACTTCGACTTTGAAGAGGGTGACGAAGTAAGTTTATTAATTACAGAGGAAACCGATTTAGGCTTCAACGCCATCATCAATAACACTTATATTGGTTTACTTTATCATAACGAAGTTTTTGATAACATTCAAATTGGAGATCATCGTAAAGGCTGGATCAAAAAAATCCGTGTAGAAGGCAAAATTGATCTGACTTTACAACCCAGCGGTTATGGTCATATTTTAGATTCAAAAGACGTCATCTTAAATGCGTTGAAAAAGAATGGTGGCGTGATCGAACTTGGTGATAAAAGCTCTCCGGAAGAAATTTACCATCAGTTCCAAATCAGCAAAAGTGCCTTTAAAAAAACCATTGGCTCCCTTTATAAAGAACGTTTAATTGTACTTTCTGATGATTCGATTCGGTTGTTAACTGATGAAGAAGCAGAATAATTAGCCATTTTTGCAGCAGATTATGAATCTTCTTAATTAATATTCATCACCACGAATGATTTCAAGATCTTAATTTTAGATAGATGCTGAAATAAATTCAGCATGACGAATGAAATAATCTGATAATCTGCGGCTGACCTTAATTTAAATAAAATTTCTCGTTTTGAATTTTAACCATATTTGAAGCAGAAATTATTGAGACAACCATTACGCCAATCAAAACAGCTAAAATTCCTTGCAAAGAAGAATATATTTTAGTTCCTGAAACAAAGATTTTGGAATCCTTTATTAAGTCATTACCAACATTTGATTGAATTTTAATCAGCGCAGAAAGTTTTACGAGTGTTTGGTTAGATATTTTTTTTCCTTCAGACTGATACATTCTAAGTCCATCTTCTTCAACCATTTTCAACACCATTAATTCCAGCTGCTTTTGCCTATTTAAGGTATTTTTTAGATCGTTCAGAAACACCTCTTCCTGCTTAACCAGTAACGTGAGTTGGTATTTATTAATCACTGAATCAATCTTGATGTTATGCTGATCAATTTTTGCCTGACCACTTAATGGTAAAGAATCGTTGATTAGCGCATCATTAAAGATCATATTTTTCTGGTAAAGATTTTCGGCAATGAAGTACAAATCAGTTGCCGGAACCAGCCGATCATTATACATTGAGATAAAAGATTCATTAATTGTTGCTACACTTTTATCTTCCAAAAACCGGATTAACAGCATGCAACACATAATACAAAAGAGCAGGAAAGCAATTTTCAATTTATTTTTGAGGCTAAAAGCGAATTTCATAATGTATTTTAATTAACTATTCAAGTTAAGAATTTAGGATGGTTTGGCCACAGATATTGCGGTAATTTTTGAACAACCTAAAACATATCATAATATTTTAGCCTTTATCTCTTACATTTCTTATCAGGTAAATTTTAATCTGCAAATTTGCGGCTAAGCTTGCTTTAGGTTTTTCTACTTAATAAATGAAAGTTTGGGTGGCAAAGTTTAGCTTTTAAAAATAATCTGCTTGAGCTGTTTTTGCAAAGAGTTGAGGCGCAAAATTAACTAAATATAACTCCTTCTTGGCCCGGGTTACAGCCGTATACAACCAGCGGAGAAAATCAAGATCAACCATATCTTCAGTTAGGTAGCCTTGGTCAGCAAAAATCGCATCCCACTGGCCGCCTTGTGCTTTATGACATGTTACCGCATAAGCAAATTTAATTTGAAGGGCATTGTAAAAGGGATCTGCCTTAATGGCTAGCATCCGCTGACGTTTATTCGCAATGTGTGCATAATCTTCATTTAACCCATCAAAAAGCTTTTTATTTTGCTCATATGGCAGGTTGGCTGATTCGAGATTTAAAGTATCTAACATTACTTTACAGCTAATTTGTCCTGCTGACTGAAAATCCATAAATTCTAAGGTAGCATCGGCAAATCGGAAACCATAACGTTCCTCTTCTCCCCTCACCCGGATCACTTTAGCCATATCTCCATTGGCGATAAAAGCCGTTTCCTCATTTTCAGGGAGCCAAAAATAGTTGTTGCGCACCACCATAATCTGATCGCCGCCTGTTAGCTCCTCTTCACGGTATAACAACCTTGCCCGGATTTGCTGGTTGTAAATATTCGCTGATTTGTTTGACCTGCAAACCACCAAAGTATTTTCCATTCCAAACTTCCGGTAGGCATATTCTAACCCCTCTACCAGCCTGGCTCCGGCCATATTGTAAATATCAGTATAATTCTTCGTTAGAAATTTTGGCATTGGATTTTCAGGATTTTTTGAAATCTGATTCCGCAGCATAGTCGCATTGGCCAAAATACCCGATTTCTTTCCCTGTCGAACAACCTCTTTTAACTCTACTGTAGTAATCGTTAATGCAAATTTATCCTTTAAATATTGTTCATTTAAAGCTGGGCTATCTAAACTTCCTACTGGTGGCAATTGCGCTGTATCGCCAACAAAAAGCAAAAAACAGTTTTTGGTATTGTAAACAAATTCTAACAAATCCCTCAAAATAGAAGAACCTGTATCATTAAATTCATCGGCAATCATAGATGCCTCATCAATAATAAAGAGGGTATTTTCGGAAAGATTTGGAGCAATCTGAAACTGCATTTCAGGTGATGCTGCCGAGCGTTTCCGATAAATTCGTTTATGAATGGTTAAAGCCTTCCTCGAAGAATACTGGCTCATTACCTTTGCCGCACGCCCTGTTGGTGCCAGCAACTCACTTTTTAAATTAAATTTAGCCAGTACTTTTACCAAAGCCGCAACGGATGTGGTTTTACCTGTACCCGCATAGCCTTTTAAAACGAAGCAGCGGTATTCATCTTCTTCCTGCAAAAACCTGGACATCCGTTCGCAAAAAAGCAATTGCTCTTTAGTAGGTATATGTTCATAAGCTTGTGCAATGAGTTGACTTTTATCCGGGTACATTATTATTGAATCGTTTTATTATTAAATTGTTTTGAAAAGCGTGTGCTTTAGTGATTGGAAAGCAATTGTGCTGCTAATCAGCATTTACAAATTATTCTAAATCATCGACAAGTTGCTAATGATACTAACTGAAACAAACTGTAGTCTATTAACTCTGATTCGATAATTATTGATTGATTTACCACTCCGGTCTACGACAACCTCCGATACATCGGAGGGAATAGAAATCGTAATTCAACTCCTTTGGGGGGATGCCCAAAGGGCGGGGTGGTTAAAAGTACAAATAACCTCATTAAATAGTATCGTAAAATATATGATTAGTCGCACTCAGTTTGTTAAGAATAACAGCAATCAAGCAATTTTACAATAATAATGTTTCAATCCGGTGTGCCATCACCATTTTCTGCTGTTTGCTCCAGCTGAAGATCGTAAAATGCCCATCCTGCGATGCTACCAATCCAATGGCATCCGGTTGGTCATTCACAAACTGTGCCACTGAAAAATGCCTTGTACCACCTAGCTGGCCGGGATATAACAGTTTATCTTCTCCTCCAACAATCGGCTCAGAAAAGGCAATTTGTTCTACCGTTGGTTTACCTTTTGCACGACCAATCTTCGCACCAAAAGCAATCAAATCAAATTGATCGTTAATAATAGTAGCACCGTCAACAGCAGTTAATCCAGCTAAGTGTTCTACCTCACGCCTTAGCGCACCCTGTGAGAAAATTTCAGTCTGGTTACCACTTTGCTTAGCCAAATTTGACAGGCCACAGAATGGAGGCTCAATTAAGTATTGAATGGGTTGAATAATTGAATCTTTCCATTTGGTATTTTCTTTTGGCACAATCAACAAAGCACCCCCACGCCCATGCCCACGCATGGAAACCGAGAACTGAATCAGGATGTTAATCGGATCATTCCAGCTGGCCAATACCGTTAAATCCAATAAAGCCTTTAAAATTGGCGGACAATCACGATTAGTACAGGAAGTATCATCCACAATTCTAATCTGTTCACCTTTTAATACAGCAACGTTAGTGTATTTGCCAATACCATAAATCCGCCTGTGTTTAATCACAATTAATCCCGGTTCAGAAACATCCACTACAAAACAAAAGTTAGGAATATTTAAGGTAGTACCCCAGATGTATAATTCACCATGCTCTTCCCATACACCTAAGTGAATACCAGAACGCTCTATACCAGGTGCTATTTTAGTAAGTGTGTTTGCATTTAGCGGTAATGGTTTTGCAAATTTTAAAGGTTTTGAAGTTTGAGATGGTGGTAAAAAAGCAACGGATATACGAGGCGAGTGTCCCTCTTCTTTGCGCAGGCTACTCCAAAAAGCTACGTCTATCAATGCCTCTATTGTTTTCCTGTCAGGCTGCGAAGCCAGATCAACTTCTCCCTGCGATGCGGCATTTTGATGCAAGCGAATAAAATGTTGCTCAATTTTACCAGCAACCGTATTCGCGGCTTTATAAGTAGGCGTATAACTCATGTTCCGAATTTAAGCCGAATATTTCAAATTCTTAATAAATGAAAGGTTTGATTTTGGTCAAAAGATTTACTTTGATTATAACCAGATCTGCTCCCAACTTTGCACTCTTTACGAAAAAACTTTGTGCCCTTTGCGGTTAATCTCTAAAAAACTCTATTTTTGCGATAATGAGTAATAACAGCCTTTTATTGGTAGACCCGGATTTTAAAGCTGATGCATCAGTAAACTATCAGTTATTATTAAAAATAACGAACGATAGTTTTTCATATGCAGTAGTTGATCAGGACTCAGAACAAGTTAAAGTAATTTTTGATCAGCAAGCCTGTGATGATTTACCGCTTGTTTTACAGGCTGCATTCGCATCAGATCGTTATCTATCACAATCCTATAGCTCAATAAAAGCAGCTATCCATACCTCGCATTTTGTCTTTATTCCGAATGAGTGGTTTAATGCTGATGATTTATCCCTTTATGCTAATTTTTTGGGTTCTGATGGTAAGATTTACAGCAAACAACATGAGCATCTTGGTTTTAATACTGTATTCTCTCTAGAAGAAACTATACAACAAAAACTTCCTGAAAATGCGGTTGTTTATCCGCATTCTTCACCTTTGCTTGCTTTGTTTAATCAATTAACTGGTGATGCTTTATTAATTGATTTCACAGCATCTTCATTTAATGTTTTATTTGCAAAGGATAAGAAAATCAATTTCCAGAATCATTATTCAGCGGAAACTTCCGAAGAATTTAATTATTTCCTCTTATTAATTATGGAGCAACTGAGCCTCACTGAATCTGTACCAGTATATCTTCAGGGAATTATTAATGAGGATGATGACTATTACAATACATTACTAAAATATTTTAATAACCTATACTTCTTTCTTCCTGCCGAAAAACAACATTGTGAATTACTGGCTGATATGCCTAAACACTATTTTAGCGGTTTGTTAGCCTTAAGCTTATGCGAATAATTGGAGGTAAACTGAAAGGCATCCGTTTGCAGCCACCTGCAAATCTTCCTGTACGCCCGACTACGGATATGGCCAAAGAGGCTCTTTTTAATATTTTAAATAATAAATTTGATTTTGAAACTTGTGCCGTACTAGATTTATTCTGCGGAACAGGAAACCTAACTTTTGAATTTGCTTCCCGCAACGCCGAAAAGATTTTAGCAGTAGATATGGATTATGGCTGTGTAAACTGGGTAAAAAGCGCTGCAAAGAAATATGAATTTAAGCAGGTGGAAGTGCGTAAGGCAGATGTTTTTAAACTATTGAAACAGATGACCGGCGCATATGATTTAATTTTTGCCGATCCGCCATATCACATGCCCAATATCCCACAACTGCCTGTTATAGTCCAGGAACAGCAATTGCTTAAGCCAGACGGATTACTGATTGTAGAGCACCAAAGCAATATGAGATTGAGCAATCAACCAGGCTATACTGAAACCCGTAAATACGGAAACTCATCGTTTAGCTTTTTCGAATATGTTTAACCGCTAAAGGCTACTCAGGTTTTTCGCAGAGCGCAATAAGTTTTAAATTATAAATATACAGTCGTCATTTCCGCAGTGGAGAAATCTTTGTAAATAGCACTTAATTAAGCTTAAAAGATTTCTCCATTCCGCTTTGCTTCATTCGAAATGACGATTAACCCAGTTTAGACGATCAAGCCTTCTGCTTAAATCTTTACACTTATCCCCTACCTCGTCGTCATTTCGAGCAAAGCCGAGAAATCTTTGTAAATAGTAACTAGTCAAGCTTAAAAGATTTCTCCATTCCGCTTTGCTTCATTCGAAATGACGACCTTAGAGTAAATTAGCCCCTATCCGCCTATCGGCACCTTTCCCCTTGAAGGGAAAGGGCGATGAAAAAAATATTTATCGAAACTAAAACCACATTAATTTCGGTCGGTGAGGCATATACCGATAGATAAGCTAACAGCCTGGGTAGTTTAAGCACTTCGAAAAGCCCATCCTTTCCGACCGTAGTGGAGAAATCTTTGAACGTCGTAAATTACGATTGATGAATAAAAATCCAGATTTCAAAAATCTCTCCGTTTCGCTGCTACCTGAAAAAGGAAGGCGCTCCTGTCGAGAGGATTAACCCAGTTTAGACTATCAAGCCTTCTGCTTAAATCTTCACTTACCTCGTCGTCATTTCAAACGCAGTGGAGAAATCTTTGTAAATAGTAACTAGTCAAGTTTAAAAGATTTCTCCATTCCGCTTTGCTTCAGTCGAAATGACGATTAACTTCGTTAAGCCTTTCACCTTTCCGTTTAACCTGAAACCTTTCCGCTTAAATCATTCTAATAAATCCCCACCTCGTCGTCATTTCGAGCAAAGCCGAGAAATCTTTGTAATTAATATCTAATAGAGCTTAAAAGATTTTGCTTCGCTGAATCTCTTCGGGGCTTCTCCATTCTACCTTGTTTCAATTGAAATAACGATTAACTTCGTTGAGCCTTTCACCTTTCCGCTTAAAAATCTATATTTGAATGATGAAAATAGCGCTATTTCCTGGTTCATTTGATCCGATTACCATCGCACACGTTAACATTCTGCAACGTGCCACTCCCCTTTTTGATAAAATAGTAATCGGAATCGGGCTTAACAGTTCCAAGCAAAATTTTCTAACAGCAGAACAAAGGCTTCATATCCTGGAAACAGTTTTCGCTGATTATAAAAACATCGAAATACAAACCTATCAGGGCTTAACTGTAGATTTTTGCAGGAAGATAAATGCCACTTATATGGTTCGTGGTATTCGTTCCGCATCAGATTTTGAATATGAAAGAGCTATTGCTCAGATTAACCAAACCATGATGCCAGAGGTAGAAACTATTTTACTTCTGAGCAAACCGGAATACTCTGCCATTAGCTCAACCATTGTTCGTGATATTCTAAGAAACCATGGCGATGTAAGTCCTTTTGTGCCGAAAGAAGCTTTAGGGTTTTTGTAGGCTTTTCTTTGCTTAGAATCGTCTTCCTGAACTTATCTAAAGATCTTATCAAGAAAGATGCTGAACTAAAATTCAGCATGACGAGTGGGTTAAGGATTCCACTCAAAAGACCGTCATTGCGAAGCAAATTCTTCATTTGCTGAAGCAATCTGCTGCGCAGATTTTCGTGAAAAAGATTGCTTCGTCTTACCTCTTTACAATTGTAAATTTACAATATTCCTCCGGCCCTCATTACATCCATAATTGATGGAAAAGTATTTTTAACCACAGGAGCAAGATGATTTTTATCCAGCCAGACTGCTTCCTCAATCCCCTCTTGTTTTTGAGGAATTAATTTTGGCTCACCCTTAACCTTCATCTTGTACCAGTTTGTTTTTTTAATGACCATTTTAGATCCATTTGGATAAACATGGTACGTTTTACAAAGCTTTTCTTCGCGTTTAAATATCTTAATCCCACATTCTTCTTCCACCTCCCGAACAGCCGCTTCCTTCATACTTTCACCCAGTTCAAGTTTACCTTTTGGTAAATCCCACTTTTTATTTCTGAAAATAAATAAGAAATTTCCGTTGGCACTCTCTACCAAACCGCCAGCGGCCTTGATGATCTCACAATTCTTTTTAAGCCTTTTAAATGTTTCTTCCGGATTTTTAGCTAAAAACAAATAACTTTTCTTTGAGCCATTCTTTAATTTTTTATAAAATGTTTGTAAATCAAAATCTTGAAATTCAAGTTGTTGAATCTTTTCCTTCTGCTCTGGTAAAACATCTGATATAAACAAAGTGTTATCGTTAATATAAATTCTGTAATTATTTGCCATCTATTTCAAAATATATTTAAATGAGGTTTTTCGCATATCTGTAGAAAAAATATACCCCTCTAGAATCAATCTGAAAGGGGTTTTTATTTGGATTTTCTACAAATTTTCTACAAAAAATCTAAATTTTATAAAGTGCTAATATAGTAGACATAAATTAAACCCGACTATATTTCTTCTTTTCTATTTTATCAATAATCAATAATTGTATGTCCGCTGCATTTTCACTATTTCTATTGTCGAAGTAAGTCTTACAGTTTGGACATGATGCACTATTACCATGTGTCTCAATAAAATAATGCATAAAAACATGACATTCGGGACATTCAGGTCGCATATCAGTAATGATAATTTCACCATTTTTTAAACCATACCTCCAATACCATTTCCATTGCTTAAAAATATCTTGGGTATATTGTAGATGTGGCTGAACTATCTCTTTTGCATTCAGCTTACTAGCAAGTAATAAGATTAAGAATAGTGAAAGGAAAGCTATTATAATTACCCATACAGGAATTGTGTAAGTAAGTATCAAAATAAATATTTTGAACACCCAGTTGCATACTAAAGATAATACTACAATAAAAGATTTTTTTTCAATTAAGCTGTAGATAGATGAAGCTACCACAGAGCCTAGGATAGGAAATGTTAAAGCAATATGATACCATTTTTGATAAAAGCGTTCTTTAATAATCATGATGCTAATTTAATTATATATTTAAAAAGAAGCATGTAGATATGATGATTTAGATATGAAATTAATTAGCCATTGCATGACAAATCCGTGCAAAGATTAGATTGTGTATATCACTTCCATCCAACCTATGAAATTCACCATCTCTTTTTTGGATGTAACCCTTGAATGCTTGATTGATCATTACCCTATAGAGTAACGCATCACCTTTGACCCCATTAATGGTAACCACATCACCACCTATCTTAATTTGTGTTTGCTCCGTTGCTGCTTTAGTATTCATTATTTCAATTTTGGTTTTGCTTTTTCTTGATAGTACACAATTACTTTCTTATTAAATTCTTCAATCCTATTAAGCAGTTCCTGCGTTTCCTGTTTGTGTTTTTCTTCAAGTTCACCCACCTGTCTAAAAGCAGCTGTTATTCCACTTCTTGGATCACGAATGGATATGTTATTTAGAAAATCTAACATCTTAATGCTTTGAAAATCCTTATCATGAAACGCATCATAAAACTCATCTGGAGTCCACCACCTTCTGGAAGTTTTATTGAATATCCAGCAATAGTTATCTTTTGCTTCCCTGCATACAACATGTATATCAGTAAAACGTGACTGCTTTGGCGGGCTGAAATTATAACCGTTATTCATTATGCAAATTTTACTAATTATTTTAGCATTCGCAAAATGAGTTTTAAACAATTAACTTTACGTTATGGAAAATCAATACGAAAAAAAACACTTAGTAATTAATTGGAATAATACAGGTTATGAATTTGAAGTCAAACCAGTAAAAGTTGAGGGCAAACATATTTTTGAAATAAATATGTTTGACAATCACCCAAGAACAATAGAATATAGCTATAGCAATGGTTGGTGGATGTTATCAGGCAATTCTATATATACAGACATTTTAGTTGGCATAGGCGCAACAATTGAAAAAAACTACCCTGAACTATTTTAGGTTTAGGATAATTTTATAAAGTACCATAAAAGCAATCCAGCAACGAGCAAAACACAAAGTAAACCAAGATAGTTCACTTTCGAAACTTCTTTTTCAACTTTAGAATCTGAATGAACAACCTTTGATTTATCCCTTACAGTTGCCGAACCTGAAACCTCTGATGTAACATTTTTGGTAGTATCTACCTCTTCAGTCTTAGTAGTAGTTGCCTTCCTAATTTTTATCTCACTAAAGGGTACATCTTCTGTACCGTTTTTGCTCTTTATCTTCGCTGTAAGCTGTCCATTCTTGCCATTTTGATAAATGGTTACGCTAATATTTTTATCGCTTACATCAACTAATTTTAAGGCAGTATCACCTCGCAATGTTGCAGTTGAATCAATCTTAAAGTTGGCAGTCAATTCAATATTGTTGATTGGTTTTTTAATAGTTATTTCGTCAACATTTGAAGACTCAATAATTGATGATTTACCTAAACTAACATCAGTTATCTTAGTATTGAAAGCTTGATTACTTTCAACGTTCTTTTCAATATTCAGTGTTGATTCTGACTTGATTATACTTTTATTGGTTTTACAACCTCCGAATAAAATAAACAGGGTTGTGATATATATTAATTTCTTCATAGATTATCTTCTTGGTTTTGGTTTAATTGAAATGGTAGCATCTTTTGATTTGATGTCAAGAATATCTTTCAGTTCCTGATAACTCCTGTCAGTTCTATTGAGAATCAACCTCTGAAGGGAATCAATCAAAACTTGCTGTCTTCTAATTTCAGCATCAGACTTATTTGATTGTTCTTTCAACCAACTGGCTTTGTCACCTTCAATTGTTTTTATCTGATTTCTTAGGTAATCAATCCTTTCAGCCTGAAGCTTCTTATCATCAATATTACTTTTTATAATAATTCCAAACAGCGAACAAATTGCCAATAGCAAAGCTATCAGGGCATATTGCCACGGAAATTTTGAAAGAAGTTTAACGTTCTTTTCATCCAGTTTTATTCCTGCCATTAATTATTTTGTAGTTTGAAATAGTTTAAATTCACGCTTTCTTCGTGCAACAAGTACAGGTAAGACTTTACCACCTCCTTTTTTCCAAAGGTTGAATTGCGCTTCAATATCTTCAGCTGATGCTTTTGCGTTAACCTTCTTTAATAAGGTTGAACTTGAGAATGCAGTAGTACCAATGTTATAACATAATGATACCAACGCATTAAATTGATTTTGAGTTAATGCAACCTTTACACCCTTGTTTACCGCTGCTTCATAATCTTTTATTTTGACTTCAAACAATTGATTTGCTTGAGCCATTGTTAGTTTATCACCTTCTTTTACTGGTGAACCATCAAACATATATGTGTTACCAAATGCAATTGTCCATTTGCCTATTTGGTCTTTGTAAGCCTTTAATCTTAATCCCTCTTCATTATGTAAGAAATCCCTGCCTTTTGCATCTAAATTCATCTAAAATCTTTTAGATAAATATTATTGGGACATAGAAAAGCCCTGTGAACTTAATAACAGGGCTGTAATCATCTTTATTTAGATAACTAGTGGTATCACCTCTTCAATCACCATACCTGTTACCGCTAACCTGTACGCTGGTGTCAAATTGGTTAAGACCAAGTTTATATCTGTTGGTAATATGTTTACTGGTGTTGCAGTTGATGCAAAGCCAGCACCATTCTTCTCAAATGCAGTTGGTTTAAGATTTTGGAACGTTCCAACATTTGGTGACATTTCTCTTATCAAACCAACGTTGAAGTCAGTCTTGTTGATGTTCCAAGTTGCGGATTTAGTTCCATTAGCAGACTCAATATTATAAGTGCTAGATGCTTCAGTTTCCCATTCAATTGGAACCACACTAAACCACATGTTGTACTGTTTAGAAGTGTCTAGACCTGATAAATTGAAAGCAATTTTAGATGCCCAGTCAGCAATGTAAGCTCCTGATCTTCTCGTCTCATACGGAAACATATCCAAGTTGATAGGTGAAACAGTTGGATGACTAAATGTTGGGAATCCTTCACTGTCCCACTTGTTGAAAAACACTGGATAGTCAGAGAATGGAAGTAGGAATCTCCAGTTAGTTGCTACACCATTCACATCAACCAATGATCCTTGAAATTGATTACTTTCATTATCCTTTGCAGGAATTACGATATCGTTCCATGTATCACCAGTATGCACTATTTCAACTGCAGATGAACCAACACCAGCATTAACAAAGTTTAATCTAACCTTCTTTGATAATAGTGATGGACTATTTGCGTTATTTGTAACCGCTAAATCATTTACTGATACAGTTTTCAACTCTGTGTCTTTATCGCAAATTTTACCTTCAATACCATCATAGTTTAATTTAAGATTTGCGGATTGAGATACTCTATTTATCACAACCTCAACTAAGGTTTCATCACCAATAGCTAATCTGGTTTCAACAACATTTACAACATTATCAGAATCAGTAATTAAAAACGCAGATTCATTGTTGGCAACGTTCTTAACTGGTTGAGACATTCTAACATACATGATATCACCAATAAAATTGGTTTTAGCATTAAGTATCGTCGGTGCTTCACCAGAATTTTCTGTATCAGTTGATGCATTAGTAATTGCTGATTGGGATAAGATATTTACACCCAATGCAGCCACTATTTTGTAATAGTAATTATTCGCAGGAAAAAGCTGGCTATCAGTGTATATTCTTTCGCCCTTATCAATAGTAGCAATTTTCGTGAATGTACCATTCAGACTCAATGATCTGTAGATTATGAATTTATCAATCTTTGCTTCATCAAGATATTCCCAAGCTAAATCAATTGTAGAAGTACTTGCATTGGTTGAATGGAAGTTGGTTGGTACTGTAACTACACCCAAAGTTGATGCACCATAAGTAACAGTCATTTCACTTTGGCTTGCACCATCTTCTAACTGAATCCTGAAGAAATAGTTAGTATTAGCCAACAAACCTGAAACTGTGCACTCTCCATTGGTTAGAACTGTATTATTCACAATGGTGTATCCCTCATTAGCTTTTTCACTTACGAATATTTTGGTCTTGTGAGTATTTCCAACGTTGTTATCTCTCCAAGCTAATTTTATTGCTGACTGGCTAATTGATTGAATTTTGATTTCTTCCAATGGCTTAAGCTTTTCAACACCAATATTCTTTGTTTTAACAAAAACAGGACATTCACCCACTTCAATATCAATAAATCTAACATTACCACTTGCTTGAGCAGGAACATTTGTTGATAAACCTTTAAAGTCTTTTCTAACATCTGCACCTTCAAAGCTGATCACCTCAACCATTGTTTCAGATTCATCAAGAATGACTCTTACTGTTTTCTTATCCATTAACATGTCAGAATACCAAATGAAGATACCTTTTTCATTATCATCTTTTTCAGCTGCAAAAGCATATAAAGTTGGGTCAACTGTTGGAATGATATTTTCCATTGTCCAATCCTCCAAACCAAGCTTCACAGCATGTTTAAGGAAATAACCATTCACTTCATTTCTAAAGCTGGCTAAGTAATAACCAGTAGTTAAGTAATGCCTGTTCCAATCATTTGCACTGGTATCACCTTCGGTTAAACCATGCGTTAAAAAAGCAGCTTTATTTTTCACTGTTGGATCTAAATCCACTAATCTTGCACCATCCTGATTTGAATACCAGAATAAGTTGATTACATCAGCACCAACATACATATTCATGATAAGTAGTCTTAGTGTCCAACAAGCCTTGTACCAGCTTCTTTCAACTTGTGTTGGGTAATTCGGAGAACAAGAGCCGCCATAATGCTCACTATATCCTGTTTCTGTTAACCACATTTCTTTGGTTGGCATGTAGGTATCTCTGAAGTGTGGAAAATCCCATAATTTACCTTTATGTGAATCAAATTGAGAATCTCTTTCAGGTCTAATTGCCCAGGTGTTTGCACTACCATAAGTTGAAGGTAAATCACTAAAAGCAACATAATGATGGTAACTGATTACATCCAATGGATAGTTACCTACACCTCTGTGATAATCCCACCACTTCATCATCTTCCAGAAGTAAGCGGTTTCTGGTGCTACTGTGGCAGCATTAAGAACTTGGAATGATGGATCAGCTGCTTTCACCCCATATCCTGCTCCCATCTGCCCTTTGTGACCATCATAACAAGCAGAGTGAATTGCAGCACTTTCTTCAGCATTAGTCCATCTAGTTTGCGCCCAAATACTGTCACGTTCATTATTGATTTCTCCATAATTAACGAGATTCAAACCTACTTCTTGGCTTTCGGTTGGCTTCAGCTGCATAAAGGTCTTATCAACATCTTGGTTGTTACCTAACTTACCAGCAATATTGTACCAAGTCCTAGCAATAAATTTATAGTTAGATGGTATTGTTGAAACGGTTAGATTATCCCTTTCAACTTCAGGATCTAAAGGTCTTGCCTCCAATGCTTCAGCAACTGTTGGGATATAATTTTTATATGTGTTGTAAGCTGACCAGTTATTAAGAGTAAATAAATTAGTTACACCAGCATCTTTAAAGTTCTTAAGGTAGTCCAACATCTTCCAGCCATCTACACTTTCCTCATATTTGAAAACTAAGTTATTAGCTTGAATACCTTGCACATCATCATTACGTTGTTGCCAGCTTGGATATTCAATGTTCCAGTTGGCATTGTTATACCATCTAGTAACAGATGATAAACTAGCCATGATATCAACATTCTTTTCACCTAAAAATCCATTAACACCAATTCTGGCTTTCATATCTCTGGTTGGAGTTTGGCGTTTTAACTTTAGACCTTTAATTTCTTGTGCTTGAGATCTAACACCATAAATAGCTATTGAACCTAAATGGTAAGATTTGATCCCAATAGTGAAATATTTAGCATTTACTGCTAATGATGGGTTAATATCAATTTTCAGCCAACCTTGTTCACCATAACTTGCTTCAATTGTACCTATAACATCCCATTGTGTACCATTAGATGATACTTTGAAATCCATTTTTCTTGAATCTTGTGCTAAGTCATACCCTAATGACTGAACCATATTGGTATTAATATACACCCAGATTGAAGTGATATTCCAACTACCATTTAAATCAAAGATTACTTCTGGTGAATCAAAATTATACCAACCTTTATTATAAGGATTACCCCAACTGCCAGATATGAAACCATAATTTTCTGGTACATAAGGTGGTGGCGCATCACCAGTATTGGTTGACCACGGAGTGATAAAAGAATAGTTTACTGGGATACCATCTGGCTCACCATCTCTATTACTTACACCTTCTTGCAGGGCTAAACCCCTACCATCTAAATAAAAATTATTCTCATTTAGTGCATCAGATGGCTTTTCAGTAAATGGCATTGGAAAGAATGAATATGCTTTATCAGATGTATCATATAATGGTATTAGCGAAGGGACTGCATTTGTTTCCATAGTATCATGTGGGGTGAAAAAAGCTTCAATATTTGAAGGTAAGCTTTTCAACACTTTACCTTGCACTAAATTCTCACTAATCACATTGATGAAGTACCTTTTACTTGGCAAAAGATTTTTCATTAAAAATACTTCTTCCTGACCAGATGCCTTTGGCTTAATCTTTAATCTTGTGTTAGGCATCTGAAGCATTTGGCTTGTTGGCAAATTGGAAGTCAACATAACTTCTGAACAAACCAAGTAGTAAGCTGTAGCTTTCAAGTTTGGTCTATTCACATCCGCAACTGGTGCGCTCCATTTGATTTTTACGTCAGTGGTGTTAACATACTCTATTTGTAAATCATTAATTGCCATTGGTGCAACGTCAGGTAATGCAGGATTTAGAACATTACATTGCCAATAGACCTTCTCATCATCAATTACGTATGTTAACTCAGTTGTAACGTTTGGTGATAAGTCAATAGTTACATCTCCAACGTTATTACCTGCCAAAGTGATAATATGACCACCTACACTATCCTGCTTAACAAGCAAGACACCTTTTTTACCAGCTTTTTTATCTCTGATATCTAGTAAGAGATCCTTTTTTAATATTACTTTTTTCATTTTTTAAATTGATAATGTGTTGTTTTCTGCAGTTACGTAAGTGAAATCTTCATCAATGATCTGGTATAAGGCGTTAACCGAATCCTTAATCTCATTTGCATCACTAAAGCTGAATAATTCTTCAGGTGTTGCTGGAGTATTAACTCTAACTTTCTTTGTTTTGTATTGTATTTTCGCCATTTTTAATTGATAAAACTGAAATCTAAGAGGTAATTAAAACCATCTATTGTTTCAATAACTGGAGCGGTAATTAAGTCAGCAATGATTGCTGCATCTATTTCAAATATCATGTTTGGAACCTCACTTTTAAAGGTTAAAACTCTATTATTTGTAGTCTCATCTACAGTTAAAACTGAACTTTCAAGTTCAAATTCACCATCTAAACCAACCCCTACCCATTGCCCCATATTTAACTTAAATATGATCACCACTGGTTCACCACTTAGGGATGCTGTGAAGTTTTTATTTTCAGCACTGAAACTATTTATTCCTAATTGAAAGGTATTTTCAATGGTCTCAACGCCAGAATCACTGAAGGTTTGAGTCTCAACAAAGCTTATTGCTTTTCTAGTTGATTCAATTTTAGTGAAGTGCCTTCTATATTTAGGTTTTAGTAGGTTGATTACACCCTGATCATCCAAGTCATAAACTGAATCTTCATATAATGGCAATAGATCCTGATGCCTGATGATAAAAACCTTATGTTGTTGTACTCCTGCTTTATTTGCACCGCAAAGAGTTTTGGTAAATGGTATTAGCGGATTACAAGTCATTTTCTTTTTTAATTGGGATGGTAGCATCACAAGCTTCTCTGAAACCTGTCATGCTCACAACGAAAGTTACACCTGCAACTCTATCACCGAAAGAATCAGTAAAAGGCTTCAATGTAACGTTAGTAAAGATTTCCAAATCTTCAAATCTGTCGGTGTTTTCAAAGTAGGCAATCATATCATCGCCAATCATGTTGCAATCATTGATCACGTTCAATTCAATATCCTCATTGGAAAGTGAAGCAATGATAATTTCATAGCGGTAAACATCTTGGTTATCCTTAATTGCCTTATCCAAATATTCAATATTAGCCAAGGGATAAAGGATATTGGTTTTGCCTGTTATATCCTTTTTATCACCAACTAAAACAGTGTTTACCTGTAAATGGTCATTGAAAAACTTCTTAATTAAATCTAAGTATGTTAATAAATTGACCATTAATATTTCCTGTAAATGCCTGTCTTAAAGGCTCTGCTTTCGTAATATTCTTGCGAATAATCTGCAACATCAGGTAAGTAAAAGTTCAACACTGATGATGTGGTATCTTGTGATGAACATGTATCAGTTTCTGTACTCTCATCTTTGGCAAAGTAGGTGATTAACTTACGTTTATAGCTTTCAAACTTCTCTTTATAGTAGCTTTTAAACGCTTCTAAATCCTTTGAATCAGCAATTGAAAGGTTACTATCAGTTGACTTGTTAACGCCTTTATTATTAATCTTAAAGTGAAGTGGAACAATTGAATAAATCAACGTTCCATACACTAAATAAGGTTGTATCACTTCGGTTAAAACCTTTTTATTTTCATCTGTTACCGTAGCGGTATCAATTTGATTTTTTAAGGTTTCAAAATATGCTTCACCAATCAATGGCTCAAGTTCAATATCCTGAACTTCAACCAATGCACCAGTAATAATCTTATCATCAGTGTTCAATCCAAAAATTGATTTCTCTTTTATCTTTTCAATAGATACAAATAATATATTACCCATTTTTATTTCCCTTTCTTATTACCTGCACTCTTTTGAAATAATGCCTGCAATAGTTTGTTGTTTTTCCAGTATCAGCATTTGTATAGAATCCACCGCAATACTTGAATACGTCATATCCGAAAATTTCACTCATGGTCTGGATATCCTCACGACTGAATAATTTTTCAGTTTCGCATAATTTAGTGCAGAAAGCCCTTGATGTTGGGATGATTTTATCACCTTTAATTTCAGGTCTTTTCTGATATGAATACATTACTTCAACTTTGCGTTCAGGCTCTTTTTCCTTCGGTTTAACAACCTTATTCTTTTCATCCAATACATTAGCTGACTTCAACCCATTAACCAATTTATCAACTGATTCTTTGGTTATTTCAATCCCTAAATCTTTCTTAATGATAGCTTTGATGTCTGTAGGTGACTTATCACCCAAATCATTTTCAATGATGTAATTAGCAACATCTTCATCATTATCAAATTGAAGTTCAATAGCTTTTAAACTTGAAAAATTATCAACGTCATATTCATTTAGAATAATGAAGTCATGCTTGCTTGCACCTTTATCTTTTACCTTTTCAAAATCATCAGCAGTTAATTCAGTCTTAACCAAGTTTGATTTTTCAGTTGAAAACTGAGATTGTGAAGGTGCAGATGAACCAATCAATTTATCACCATCAACAATTGGTGGTAAGCCAGCTTCTTTTCTTAACTCATTGATAGTGAAAATCTTTTCTTTAGTAGCATCAGCAATAACTGGTGCAAATAGCTTTTCCTTATCCTTAAACACCAACGTTGGCACTTGATTGAAATCACTGAACAACCTGTTTAAGCCTGATGTAATTTCATTACGTGCATTCTTTACATAATTGTTTTTGAAGATTTGGTAAGCATTTTCAAGCTCTGAACTGTTACCAAGTGACCCCTCTTTTTCAATACCAAAAAGTAATGATGATGTACCTTGATGTGCTGCAAGAATGTTTCTTTCAGTCTTTTTAATAACCTCAATCAACTTACCTGCATAATCATCAGTAGCAATTGTTTGAACTGCCATTGGTTTTGATTCAAAGTTTAGCATCTCGAGTATAAACTTCGTACCATTAACCCCTGATAAACTATTTTCAAACTTCTTGGTGGCAATTCTCATTACCTCTTCACTTACCACGCCACCACTAAAGGTTGAAATGATATGACCAGCACTAAAACCAGCCTGAATGTTGTTTTGGAAAAATTCATTAATCAACATATCAGTAACAATACTTTCAATTGCACCTGAATAATCAACTTCTGCAAAGATGTTGTTCACCGAAGGTGTGTAATTAGAATAATAGAATATTTTGCTTCTACCATCTTCATTAACACTTGGAATAAAGCGGTCATAGCTTAACAGATTCCTGCTATTTAACATCCAATCATCACTAACAAAGAACTTTGATTTATCCTTATTCGGGCGAATCTTATGCATTGGTACATGGTAGTATTGGAAAGGTTGCCCTAACACATTATAAACCACCTCAATTGCATAGGTATTGAAAATAACATAGTCACGTATTAGCTTTTGAACCAGGTCACCAAGTGTATCAAGTGGGTTAACTCTGATTCTTGATATGTCTTTACCATTGGAATCAACCAAACCATCACCAAAGATGTAATCACTTTTGGATGAAAGAATACCTTTATGAATTGCACTTTTATTTGCAAGCTTCAATAAGAAATTAGGGTACAAGTTATCCTGACCCCACTTTGTTGGCTTGCTAGAATCTTTTGTAACGACCTCTAAGAATATAGGTGTTATTTCTTTCGCAAAATTTAAGAATGAAAGCCCTAAATCTTTATTATTATTATCCATTGAAAACTTTGTAATTCTCTGTATCAGTTTCAAAGGTTTTCGCTACTTCATCATTTGCAATATCCAGCACCATCAACTTTCCTGTTGTTGATAGCTCATCTGCAGTGATGGTATAGTTGTACAATCCAGCTTCAACTTCTTCAAATGAAGATGTTGCCAACTCATAAATAAATGAGCGGTTAAAATCACCTGAAAGATTATTGATGAGTTGGAATGAGTGAATGACTCCTGTTGAATCTGATTTTATTTCTAATAAGAAAGCAGCATCATCAGTAAACTTTGATGTGTAGAAAACTATAGTTTGTATTGTTCTTGCCTTATCTATTAGAATCATTTTAACTTTTGCTATAAATATTATGGCGCACAAAAAAGCCCTTGCAAGAACTGCAAAGGCTAAAAATGATTAGTCTTATTTTTTTTAGGCGGTTAAAGAGGCAATTAATGTTGCATCAACTTCTGGAACAAATCCAACTGCTTCACCTGTAAAGGTTAAAGAACGTGAATTGGTTGCATCGTCAACTGTAAGTTCAGATCCAGATAAATAAAATCCACCTTCTAAACCTAAAGCAGCATATTTACCTGATTTCAATTTAGCCAAAACAACTACTTCACGACCTGATAAAGATTCTGTAAATTTTTTGTTTTCAGCTGAAAAGCTATCTATTGATAAAGTGTATTCAATTGTATTGGTTTCAACACCATTATCTGCTAATGCAGAAGTTTCTTTGAAAGCACCTGTTTTTTTTGTGTTCTTAACTTTTACAAAATGCTTACCGCTTCCAACACCAATTGCATTAACTATACCGTTAACACTTGTTGAAAAAACCTCAGTTGAACCAACAACGGTAACTAAGTCTGCATAAGCTATAATGTAATTGTCTTTAACACCAGCTTTTACTGCACCACAATTGGCATTGGTAAAAGCTTCTAATGGGTTACAAGCCATGTTATTTTAAAGTTTTTATTGAAATAAGGGCAACCGAATGATTACCCTTAGTTATTCCTTAGCGGATATTAGATTTTAGCGTAGCCAATTTGAGAAACGTACACTGGTACAACGCCCAATGAGAAACGTGAATCAAACATTTGGATATCTGTTGGATAGTCGTAGTAATGTTTGAATTGAACATCAGTCATTTCACCACCTGCAACAAGGTTTTCAGTTCTTGTTAAAACGATGTGACCACCATTCAAGCCTGATACTGCTTTCAATTTTGCAGTTGTTCCGAACAATACACCATCTGCTTGGTTAGCAAATAAGTTCTTTTCAGCTAATTCAGCAACGTATGCATTGTAAGTATCTTTACCAACCCATACATAGAATGAATCTTTCTCAGTTACTTCAATTGGCATTGCTGCAACTGCTTTCTGTAACTTAGCAATAACAGATGTAGAACCTGATGTTGCGCCTGATAAGTTGATATATGCACCAGCTTTGATTTGTTTCAAATAACCATCAATCTGTTTAAGTGAAGTACCACCTGTTAAAGTGGTGTCACCTTTCCAAATCATTTGTTCAATTTCCGCTGATGCTTTAGCTGAATTTAATTCACCAATTTCTTGCATGAAAACCATAGAATCATATTCTTGACCTTTGGCTAATTCACCTTTTGCCCAAATTTTCTCTAAGTCTCTTACACAATAATTTTGATTGATTTTCAATGGTTTTACAACCAATTGTGCCTGTGATAATACTGCTCCACCGTTGGCATCTCTACCACAAGTTGAACCATCTGTAATAACGATATCAGAATCTAAAAGCTGAACCGAAGTGATACCCTTTGCAGTAGTATCAAAGTTTAATAAACTTAGAGTTTGAGCCTCTAAGATTGATTTCATAATGAATGCTTTACCTTCTGTTTGGAATACTGGTAAAGCGGTAATGTTATAACCCATTTATTGTGTCATTCTATACTTATTTTGAGAAGCGTTCAGCCATAGCCAAATATTTTGCATTTGGGTTATCGCTTAATTCAACTCTGTTATCTACCTTGCTTATCTGAGCTGGTATATTTTCTAATTTTTTTAATTCTGCTGTTAGATCACTTGAAAACTTCTCTAAATCTGCCTTAGTTGGATAAGCAGAAAAACCTGCTTTTAACTTTTCTAATTCAGCTGTTAACTCATCAATCTTAGCTTGTAATTCAGCTTCTTTTGATTCATCTGCAACTGGTGCATCTTTTTCTTTTTTATCCTCATCAGTTGCCAATTCTTGTGCTGGTTCTGCTTCAACTTCTTCAGCAGCTTGTTTTACTACTTCTGAAATCTTACCATCTGCAACTTTGATTTCACTACCATCTGCCAGTACATAGTCACCATCAGGTGCTACTTCACTACCAGTTGGAGTTGAAATTAAAACCTCCGCACCTTCAACTAACTCTGAGTATTCAAGTGATTGTTCAGCATCCTTAATTTTTTGGCTGATGAAGGTTTCAGATTTGAAATTCATCACCTTGTTAAATTTTTCTAAGATGTTTTTGAACATATTTTTAAATATTTACCATAAATATTATTGAGGCTTGGAATTAGGTTTAAAGCCCGTATTTAGAGATGATTGCATCAAGTTCAGCTTCAAACTCTTTGGTGAATTGTGCCATTTCACTTGATGGTTTCAGGGTGTTGAATTGAAATTCAATTATCTTTTCAGTATCAATCAAATCAAAGATTCCTTCAACTGAAAAGCCAGTGGTCTTGCCAGCTTTAATATCATTCCACACGCTTTCTGATTGAACCTTAACACCAACAATCCAATCACCATCATTAGCATCCGTGATACCTTTTGGTGCATTCATTCCTTTATTTGAATCAACGATGTAGCTCTGAAAGACGAAGGAATCAGCATCTTCATTTGAATGCTCAATGTTCATATTCGCTGTGAGGTTCTTCTTGAAAAATGTTTGGGCTATCTGCCTGATGGTATCAGTTGAAAATACAACTGCAAATTCCCCGACCTTTGGATCGTTGCGGTAAATTGGAACATTTGCCTTCATAGCTATTCCAATTAATTCACGTTTTTCATCGCTGAAATTGAATTGCTGGTAAGTATTGTCGTTGAATGCAAGGAACGTACTTTCAACTGCAGGGGAACTAACAATTGAAATGGCTGAAACAAATGAGTTCTTTTCTGGATCAATCGTCAATTCAATTAAGGGTAATTTTTTGGTCATTGAAATTTTCCAATAAATATTATGTACCCAAAGAAAAAGGGCTGCATTACTGCAACCCCTAAAAGTTAAAATGTTGATACTGTTTTGTAGAATGAATCTTTCTGGCTTTGAGTTTCTAAATCCTTACTTACAATGTAAGCTTTGATTGTACTTTCAGATTTTTGATTATTGATAGCGTCAGTGATCTGACCTGAACCTGATTCAGCTTGTTTAAGTACAGTAGAATTAATTGAAGGTGGTGTAATGCTTGGTGCAGATCCAGTACTACCTTTTGCACCCTCAACTTTTACTGATAAGATTTTCTTGATGTTACCTAAACCAGTTGCAATAATACCAGCAGCACCAATGTATCCAAAGATACCGCCCTGGGCTAATGCCTTCGTTGCACCAATGTATGTATCAATGGTTGCGGTGGCAATACCAGCTATTTTACCAGCAACGGTTTGTTCCCCTATCAAAGCACCAACTGCACCAACCGCTGAACTAACTGTTTCCATGTTGGCAAGCTTTGCTTCTTTCTCAGCTTTTGCCAATGCAATTTTCTTTTCAGTTGCATCTTTTTCAATTGCTGTTTTGTTTATTTCATGTTCCTTGGTTGCAGCTTCAATTTCTGATTGTTGCCCCTTCAATTGAACCATTTTAAGGGCAAAAGCAGCGTTTTCAGCATCTAATTTTGCTTGTGAAATGGCTGCAATCTTCGCTGCAGCAACTTCTGCACTGTCCTTTTCGTCAGGTGCATTGGTTAATTCTGATTCTTTTAGGACGTTTGCAGAGTCTTTTGTCGTATTTGTAGCAGATTCTAAGCTTGTATTTTGCTCTTGAAGTCCATTTCTAGTAGCATTTATAGCTGCTATTTGCTCAGGCGTGGCGTTTTTAAGTAGTTCATCAGCCTGTTTATTGATTTCATCACGTCTTTTTTGGAACTCATTAAGGGTTTTATCTGTTGAAGCAACGGTATAAGCAGTAATTATATCATCATATTTCTTACTTATAGCTGCCTTTTCAGCCCCTTTAGCCTCTTCAATATCCACAGTTGACTGATGAAGCTTCTTAGCCAGATCAATTTGTGCTTTATACTTGGAATCAATATCTGTTAACTCTTTATCACGTTCTGATTTAGTTGATTTATTGATGATTTTAGAAGCTTCATCATTGTATTTTTTCAACTCACCTGCTTCTGCTTTGGCTAAGGCAAGTAACTTATCACTTGCTGCTTTGGCTGCTTGGATTCTTTTATCTCTTGCTGCCTTTGCTTCATCTTCTGACTTCTTTTGTACACCAGCTTCAAATACTGCTCTATCCTGAACCAATTCTTTGGTCTTATCTTCATCTTCCTTAGCCAGTTCAAGTTTACGTTTGAACTGTTCCCTTTCAAGTTTCTCAGTTGCTTTACCCCTTGCTTTGAGAATTTCAATTTGGTCATCAGTAGCTTTGATCTGTTTTTCAAGTAGTTCTTTTCTCGCTGCTTCGGCATCATTAGCCTCACCTTTGGCAACTCCTTTCTTGAAATTGTTAACTACGTCTAAGCCATTTTTCATTTCTTGGATAGCTCCTTTGAAATCACCTTTCAATAACTTGATAGCTGATTTGATAGGTGCAATCAGGTAGTTGACGATAACTGAGCCAACACCAATGATGATGTTCTTTACATTATTGAAAGTATCACCAGCACCTTTCAGATCAGGGATAAATTCAAGAACTGCTTTCTTAATATCTTTGAAATTGGCAACTAAATATGCAATTGCTGCAACCACCAAACCAATACCTAATGCTTTGAATGCTAACCCCATTCCATTAGTGGCTACGGTTGCACCTTCTGTTGCTACTGTTTGCGCTCCTGTTGCTGCTGTTGCGACTTCGGTACTAACTGCTGCTGCATCAGTTACAGTCTTTACACCTCGCATACTTGCAATCAATGGCTTCAGGTAATCTTGTGCATCACCAAGTGAATCAAGTAAACCAATTATTTGTTGAATACTTTGAAGTTTAGCAATTGATTGTTCAGCAGTATCTGCTGACATACCCATTAAAACTAAACCACCCTGCAATGCTCCAACCGAACTTGCAGCCAAACCAGCAACTTTTGAAAATGCTTGATACTTGTTACCTGGGTCAAAGGATGTAACCGCCCTTGAAAGCTGGTCTTGCTGGTCTCTTAATTGTGCAATCCTTGCAGCAGCAGCAGCGTATGCAGCGGTATTTTCATCACCAGCTTGTGCAAGTCTCAAAGCCTCTTCACGTGCTTCTTTTAATTGTTGTTTAAAGGATTTTACACTATTACTTATCTTTGCGTTGTTCTTATTAACATCATCAATTGCATCATTAATTTGACCGTAACCAGCAACTGCATCTGTTGAATTAACCTGTACATCTAATATTACTCTTTCATTTTGGTTATTATCTGCCATTATGTTTTTGCAGATAAATATTATGGTATTGAAAAAGGGGGTGTCCAAAAAGGTAGGACACCCTTTTTTGTTTTCCCATTAATTCGTAAATTAATGGTGCTAATGAAAACAAGATCAAATTTACACTTTAAGGCATTAACCTCCCAGCAGGTTGTGCTTT